>ENA-UEQH01000178-UEQH01000178.1-human-gut-metagenome-genome-assembly--contig:-NODE-178-length-37944-cov-17.870600_pt1 | contig 37944 bp, 40 predicted proteins | sample MGYA00242945_ERZ507943 | MGnify/ENA primary metagenome ERZ507943 (study PRJEB26167, sample SAMN06115418) | human gut metagenome | host: Homo sapiens | place: China:Hubei | collected 2015-03-06... | reverse complement strand
ATTGACAAACTTTTCAAAGAACTCATTTTATTTACTGCCAGAGCCGCTTAGGCTTGGCGAATTTTTAACGAACTATTGTTTTTATAAATGCTTCATTAAATTTTATCTTTGCGGCGCAAAACTAAAAACTTAACAAGATGTCAGAAAGCAAAACTGTAAAGTATCATATTCCGGAACAAGGAATATATTTGTATGCTCGTACAAGTGAAGGTAAAACAGAAATGATTGTCTTGAACAGTACGGATAGAGAGCAAGTTCTGCCAAGTAGTCATTATCAAGCTTTGACAAAAGAATCTAAGGAAGGAAAGATTGTTTCAACAGGTAAGAAAATTGATTTTACAGAGAATCTTACTTTGTCTGCTCGTCAGTCATTGGTAATCGAATTTTAATAAGACTGATTAGATTTATATAAAACAGAGAGGTGAAAGGAGTCTTGAAAAAGATATTTTCACCTCTCTGTTTTTATTATACAATTGAGATTAATCTCCCCGATAATAATATAATAAAGAATGTCTGGCTATGAAGTCTGCGTTCTGCTGTACCAGTTCTTTTTCTGTTCCGTCGGGTAGTTGTGCGTCGGGAATAAGTTTGTTGTTTATGCAGTGTATCAATAGGTCGGGTGGACAAAGCATTTCTTCTGTAAGCATCCGGAAAGCATTTGCTTGTGCTTTTTCGCTGTCATAAAGTGGGTTTTCCCGATCAGCAATATATTCACAGATATCTTTCGCAAGCAATACTCCTTTTTCTGGTTCTGTCATTAAAATGAAATTTTTATATTCTTTCATTTGAGGGAGAGTATGGTTGTCATCATCCTGCCATTTGAGAACATTTACCAGAAAGCGGCGTAGTTCGGTGTAACCGTTCAGATAAACAATTCTCTTGCCATTTGTACCTTCAATAAAATTACGGTATATTTCCCGATTCTTGTCCTGAATTTCTTGTGGAATTTCAGGGTTGCCGGTAAAGAGTCCGTTTATTTGTTTCCAGGCATCTGACGTTGTAAGCAGGGAAATCCATTCATGCAGGAACAATGCCAGTGGGCCGACAGGTACAATAAAACGGTCATTTGGAGCAATTTGTTCGATATAAGGCAGCATCGAAGGCTCTGTCAGATAATTATCTCCGAATAGCCATGTCAGTTTACGGTCTGCTTCTACAGCGGTGCCCGGATGGTCGAAATAATGATTTAAGGATTCATTTTCGGGAGCATTTTCATAAGCTTCCTCCAAGATTCCGTAAAAGATTCCTGCCTGTTCTTCAATAGCGTGTTCATTGGGATTTATATATGTCTTTTCGTGCAGAGAAGCTGCTTTCTGCCATGTATTCCAAATGATAAAACGGATATCTTCCTCGTTTATTTCATCAGCTACGTAATTGGAGTTTGTAGGGTAAAAGGGAAGATACTTGCCGTACAAACGTTTGTGTTCGGCTGTAAAACTTTGCCATAATCCTAATTCTGATATCTGATCTTCCAGATAGGCAGCAATGTACATACTTAATTTTTTACGGAAAATATCCGGTAGTGTGGTTAATGTACAAGCACCATATAGTTTGTTCGACAGGTTTACAAAATAACTGTCTGAAGGTTGTACGGCTGTATATGGATGTATTTTCAGCCAGTCGTTGGTATAAATCTGAAGTTTATTCATGGCAGTGGAAATGAATTAATGTTTAGAAAAGGCAGTAATCAGTAATGAACAACTTGCCAGACAGATACCTACACCTGTAACTCCAGCCCATCCGAACTGGTGCCAGAATGTACCGGCAAGGAATGTTCCAAGTGATCCTCCCAGAAAATATGTTGTCATGAAAATAGTATTGACTCTGTTCGAGGCTTGTGGAACGAGCGACAATGCACAAGTCTGATTGCTTATCTGTACACACTGCATACCGATATCAATCAGAATAATACCGGCTATGATTCCGATATAGCTGTCCTGAAAAAAATAGAGGATAAGCCATGAGAGAATCATGATGCTGCAACCTATGTAATTGAACATTCTAATTCCCAGTATACGTACAAACTTACCGACAAAGGAAGCAGTCATAGCTCCGGCAATACCACATAAACCAAGCATACCGATGACATTGTTTCCGGCGTAGAAAGGAGCTCCGCTCATTTTAAAGGCCAGGCATGCCCATAAAGTAAGAAAACATCCAAAACAGATTCCGGCACGTAGAGAAACCAGTCGCAGTGTAGCATTTTCCTTTACCAAAGTAAATACAGATTTCATTAGTCCGGTGTAAGTACCTTTATAGTTAGAAGGCATGTCAGGCAATATGCGGACAATAACGAATATGCAGATAAGCATTAATACAGAAGCAATGTAAAAAATGGTTCTCCATCCCCAGTATTCTCCCACAATACCACTTACAACCCGCGAGCCAAGGATTCCTGTCAGCAGTCCGCTTACCAGAACTCCTACATTTTGTGCTTTCTTTTCCGGCTGTGAAAACTGTGCTGCTATCGGAATGAAAATCTGTGGCATGACAGAGCAGATGCCCGTAATCAGCGAAGCCAGTAAAACAAAATAAATGTTTTGGGCTACAGCAAATCCCGACATGCTTACGGAAAGTAACAGGAAGTTGATAACAATGATGTTACGGCGTTTATATAAATCTCCAAGGGGAATAATGAATAACAATCCAAGCGCATAACCGATTTGGGTAGTCATTGGAATCAGGTTCGCTGTAAACTCAGAAACCCGTAAGTCCTCACTTATTTTATTTAGCAATGGTTGGTTATAATACAGATTGGCAACGGATATTCCTGCAATAATAGCCAGCATCCACAATAGTGATGCTGGGATTCCTTTATTTTCTTCTAAAACTCGTTTCATGCCGCAAATTTACGTATTTTTTGCGAGCTTATTCTGTTTTTGTCTCGATAGGAACTGTATTTTCTTTGTATGCGGCAAATCCTTTTACCTTTACCCGTTCTTTCTTTTCTTCTTCTGCTACGGCAGTATTGCCCAGTTGGTTCATGTATTCTTTTATAGCATTGTGGGTGTCGAAGAAATAGTCGAGCAACATTTTTAAGTGGTCTTCCAGTTCACCTTCGTTGGGTGAGAAAAAAGTGTGGCAGTGTGAATGGATTCCTACGGTCTTTTCATCTTCATCTACCATAAAAACTGTTGTAACCAATGAATTGACATTGACCAGATTGATGATTTCTTTCAGGTAAGGAAAAGCCTCGTTGTCAGTATTGATTGATCTCCACCAAGGATTCCATATCATGATGAAACGGTTTTCCTCTTCGGCGGCGATATAAAAATCATCTCCCTGATATTTAAATGTAACATGTCCTTCATTGTTTATTTCAGGCTGACAGCCGATTTTTTTCAGCACGCTGATAACAAGTTCTTGTGTACTTATGCTCTCTAGCTCTGTCTTTGTCATACGTTCTAAATGTTCCAGACGTTTCTTCCGGATGTTCATTGTTTTCAATACGAGCAGGACTACGGGCCACATGGTCAGTGCGATGACGGCTATCAGGATGGTGATGTCTGTTATGTTATTCATAATTAGAGATTTTTAGGTTACATATAAAAGATTGCTTTGTGTTTCTCTAAAGATACTAATTATAAATGTGAAAAGAATTTTTTATCAGGCTTTTATACTTTTTTAAATGATATGTATACAGCAAAAGAGCAATATATTTGTTTTATAATTGAAACTTTTAAAAAGAAGAAGCTTATGAAAAAGATTGTATTATTTATGATAATGACCTTGACCTTATTGGCGGGGCATATTCAGGCACAAGACACAGAGAAGAAGTTGTCTCGTGAAGAGAAAAAAGCTTTGCAAGAACAGTTGGATAGCTTGTTTGCTGTCGAAGCTATACAGGCTATTAATGAAAAGGCTTTTACATTGGAAGCCGACCAGGTTGTATTTAAATACGGCAATATGGCTTACGTTAATTCGAATACCAATTTTGTTTCCGTAAAAGGCGATAAAGCTGTAGTGCAGGTGGCATTCAATATACCTGTCGGTGGTCCGAACGGAATAGGTGGCGTAACTGTTGATGGCAGTGTTTCCGATTATGAAGTAAAGACTGATAAAAAAGGAAATCTTTCACTTTCGATGAATGTAATGGGAACAGGTATTTCTGCCCGGGTAAATATCAGTATGCCGAAGGGAACAAACAAAGCTACGGTGGAAATCAATCCTAATTTCAATTCCAACCGAATGACGTTGAACGGAGTGGTTTTGCCTATACAGAAAAGCAGTGTCTTTAAGGGACGTTCATTGTGATATTTGTAAATATAATGAATTTAAGACTTATGAAAAAGATTTTATTTATTATGGCTTGCATGACGGGAGTATTTATGGCGTCGTGCGAAAAAGATCCAGATATGGGAGAACTGGATGCAGATCTGGTGGTATATACAGACCATGACAGTAATACAGACTTCAGTAGTTTTCAGACTTATTTCTTGCCGGATAGTATTTTGGAAGCAAGTGGAGTACATGCTTCATACTGGAAGGATGAGAATGCTAAAATGATTATCAGCGCGGTAGAAAGTCAGATGAATCGTCGGGGATATGAACGTATTACTGACCCGGAATTAAAAGAACAGGCAAATATAGGTTTGCAGCTCTCATATGTTTCACAAACCAATCAGGTGATAACTGGTGGTGGCTATTGGGGCGATCCGTTTGGCGGCTGGTGGAGCAGTGGCTTTTGGGGACCCTGGTGGAGTGGATGGTATTATTCATATCCTGTAACTTATAGCTATGATACTAATACGCTGGTTATGGAAATAGTCGACTTGACTGATAAAAGTGAAGATGGCACTCAGAAAAAGCTTCCGGTTGTATGGTATGCCAGTGCATCCGGCTTCCAGTATAACAATAGTAAAATAAACATGCAGCTATTACTGAATGGAGTTGATCAGGCTTTCAATCAGTCTACTTATATCAATACTGAAAAATAATGGAGGATGGTAATAATGAAAACAAATAGTATATTCAAAAAACTGGCCTTGGCATTCTGTGCTTTGGCTATGTTTGCAACGCAAAGCTACGCTCAGTGGGATTCTCAAAAGGCACATCTTATTGTTGATTGGCAGATGAATGCACCGGTTTCTACAGATTTTGCCGATAAGATAAGCGGATGGGGAATGAATTTTGAAGGGCTGTATGAGTTGACACCTCGTTGGTCGGTAGGAGCCTTTATTAATTTTCATACCAATCATAAATATATAGGCAGACAGACACTTCAGCTATCTCCAACTGAGGCGTTGACAACAGATCAGCAGCGCTCAGCCTATCAGTTACCTTTTGGTGCAAGTGTTTCCTATAATTTGTATAACGGCAGATATGTGAAACCGTATGTTGGTGTAAAACTGGGAGCTGCTTTTACTCGTTATACTACATACTACGGTACAGAAGGAGTATACGATGACGGATGGGGATTTTATGCCTCTCCAGAACTTGGCTTAAAAATATATCCTTCTCCTTATCGCCGCTTTGGTTTCCACATAGCAGGATATTATAATTATATGACTAATGAAATGTCAACGCTTACTGGAGATGTGACAGGACAAAGTAATGTCGGTTTTCGTTTGGGTGTAATCTTTTAATTCCTGAGATTTACACGTTTTTATAAAAGGCTCTATCATTCCAACAAGTGGGGAACTGATAGAGCCTTTTGGCTTTCTGTAATTTCAGAAGGCAGTTATATACGAAACAACACTAAATGATATGAATATGGAAAAAGAATTATTAGAGAAACTAGTAAAATTGGAAGTTTACTTAACTATCACTCTTCTTCTTTCGTTAAAGATTAGCCTCTGCGAGTTACACGGATAGTTCTCTTGATAGTAACCCTAACTTGAGTTCTAACCTTAGTAGTAATTCTTAACATAATTACTCCTTTCTTTTTTAAGTGAGCAACCTTGACCCTACTCACATGAGCCTCCTTCAAATCTCATTAAGTAGCGTCAGAAAAGAATTGCAATGCAAATATAACTTTAAACTTTGAAACTTAAAACATTTTACATAACTTTGCGGCGAATTGGAAATATCCAGTTTGCTTTATTTTGACATATTTTAGCTCAACCGCTGTCTGAATCACCACCTCAAATCGCATGAGAGCTATATACAATTCTTGTTGGGAGTTACACCTATAAGGCGTAGACTTTCCCATAAAGAATTGTGGCTTGTGGTGAGCCAAGACAGCGTATGGCGATTGTCTGCGCTTTTCTTTTGGGTTAAACGTATGGCATTGCTTTAGATTGAATTTATTGCAATAAGTATATGTTTAACTAAAAGATTTGTAAAATGAAAAAGTTATTTGGATTAATGTTGCTATGTGCAACTATGGTTTTATCTCTATCTTCTTGCTCGGATGATGATGAAGTATTTGTAACATCAGAGCAAATAATCGGCACATGGGATGTAATTTGGGCAGAACAAGACGGAGAAAGTATAGATATACCTAAAGGCTATATTTATATGAAGCTTAATCAAGACGGTAGTTATAGAACCACGATGTTTGATGATTATTACATTGGAACTTACAGACTTGAAGGGAATACGGTTGTAGGTACGACAAAAGACCCTATCACAGAATATTATAAATTTACAAGCTTGGAAGGTAACAATGCAAGTATAGATTATTCAAATAGCATTGGAACTAAATACAAGTTTAAGGCTGTAAAAAGATAAGTTTAAAGTTTTTGGTAAATTACATAATTTTAGTAAATTTGTATCATAAAAAAAGTGCAGTTATATGCTACCCGTTTGTGTAGAATAGTATATAACTGCCTTTCAGAAAATACTCAGTTTATTTCTGTGTGTGTTATATTTCAGACTGTCTTATTTTCTTATTCTTTTTTGCCATTGAGCATATTCTTTATAAACATTTTCTCCAGATCGGTTCAGCCAGCTGTATCCATTACGACGCTCATAGCCGATTTCGGACAGATGATAGCACTTTATACCATCCCGGTCGCAGAAAAAAGGACGGTTAGTTTCTAGTTCATAAAATCTTGCCCACATTGGCTTACAGTCTTCACATGGTGCTACACGGCGGTCTTTCTTTCCATCCTTATTGATGAAGGATTCTATTTTAATGCCTTTTATCTCTGAATCTTTGAACCATTGTACTGCTGATTCTATACTTTGAATAACCTCTGCTGAAGGATTAGTAAGCTGCATTAAATAAATTACGATATTAGCCGATTCTGCTCCGCTCAGTGACGGAAGCTCATAAGCTCGCGCTTTTGCCGGAGCAAATGTTTCACGGTCGTGCTGTGCGCACCAAACGGTAAGTTTACCATGCTGTTTAACCTGTGTTTTGAGTATACATTCTACTCCTTTATCTATTGCTTTCTGAGCTTTTTGGCGGGTTGATTCTGGCAGGTAGGTGAAAGGGGATTTTCCGTTACTTACATCGCGAAGCAGATTCATTACATTTATCATGGCGTTATCGTTGTAAGTTATTTGGACATAGTATCCTTTAGGACGCGGATAAAACTGAGGCCACCCACCGTTTTCGTATTGAGCTTCGAACAGATAGTCCAGTCCGCGTATAGCCGCTTCTTTATATGTTTCGTCGTGAGTGGAGTTGTATAATCTGGAAAGATAGATTATTTCTGTTGTGGTGGCTCCATTGTCAATCGTACTGGCATTGACGTCATTTTTGATTTCCAAAGCTTTTTCTTTGTTGTCGGGTGTCTGAAAAAAATTAATGTTTTTGGGCCATCCGCCTGTAGGTTGCTGGTATAAAAGAACAGTTTCTGCCACTTCTTTTGCTTTGGGAGTAGTGAAAAAAGAGTCTTCCAGCCGAGGAGCTTCTTTTACCCACTTTTTGTAACTTATTTCTTGTGCCTGTATGGTATTGAGACTGCATACAGCAATGGCTGTGAGAATTAGATTTTTCATAGATTTGTGTGTTTTTAGAATTGTCGTTTGTTTTAAATGTGTATACAAAAGTACTAAATCCATCGGATTGTGCAAGTGTAAATAAAAAACATCCGGCTAAATCTATGTGTACAAGATCTAGCCGGATGTTTTTTATTGTGCGTTTATTGTCTTTTAGTTCTGTTGAGGTTCTGAACCTTTAGGTGTCATATCACCTTCGATGTAAAGACGTACCACCTCTTGTTTGGCATTGGTACGTAATGTAATCGACTTGCGGAAATGACCGGGAAATTTTCCGGCTCCGTTGTAAGTAACTGTTATTTCTCCGCTTTCACCAGCCTTGATTGGTTCTTTGGGATATTGTGGTACTGTACATCCGCATGATGCGATAGCTTGATGAATTACCAGCGGACCATTTCCTGTATTGGTGAATTTGAATTTGCAAGTGACTTTAGGGTTATTTTCGGAAAAAGCTCCAAAGTTATGTGTTGTCTTTTCGAACTTGATTTCGGCTGTACCCTGAGCGATGACCATCAGTACTGCCACAACTAAAAGTAATGTGGTTAAGATAGTTTTTTTCATTTTTCTTCAGATTTTAAAAAAACGCCCTAAAGATATTGATTTTCTTTGTATTTCATATGCCATAATTAGGTTTATTAACATTTGTTACGCCTGGGTAATGAAGAAAAGAAGAGTGGAATTCTGGACTTGTATGCTGATGAACTAAAAATAGTTGTATACATGTTCAGAAAGTTTGTACAGAAAATAAAAAAAATTCTCGATAAATTTATGAAAACATGCCCAAGTTTTGTGCATAACTTGGGCATGTTTTTTAAAGGCTGAAAAGGAGGCAGAAATGATTATCCACGGTTTACTTGTTTCACCCCTTTTACAGTCTTTATTTTTTTGATGAGTGATTCCAGTTTTGAGGTATCATCTACCATGACTGTAAGCATTCCCGAAAAGAGTCCGTCGTGTGAGTCGATGCTGATAGAACGTAACAGAATATTATCCTCTTTATTGATGATGGAAGTAATGTTTGTTACGATACCTATATCATCGTGTCCCACAATACGGAGTGTGATGGGATATTGCTTGCCCTGGCTTTTTCCTGCCCATCGTGCACGGACTATGCGATAGGGGAAACGAGCTTTCATCTCTTTTGCATTCGGGCAGTCACAACGGTGTATCTTGATTCCTCCTGATATTGTCACGAAACCAAATACATCATCTCCGTAAATCGGATTACAACATTTAGCTAAGTTGAAGTCAAGTCCTTTCAGATTCTGGTCTATAACCAATACATCATCTTTGTAGTAATCTTTTCCTTCAGTTGTCTGTTGTATGTTGAAACCTTCAGCACTTCGGTAGCTTATTTCTTCCCGTTGTTCGGTTTCCTTACGTTGCATTTCGACATATCGGTCGATAATGCCGTTTATTTCCATCGTTTCGTTGGCAATACTCTGGTAAAAGTCTGTCACAGTCTTAAATCCCAGTTTCTTGATAAGGCGCATCAGGATAGCTTCATCATATTCCAGTTTGCGGTTCTTGAATTTACGTTCCAGTGTTTCCTTAGCAAATTCAGTCTGCCGTGCTACTAGTTCTTTCAGTGCCTGCCGGATTTTAGTCTTTGCTTTCGACGTAGTTACAAAGTTCAGCCAGTCACGCTTCGGAGTTTGTGTGCTTGAAGTAGTTATTTCTACCTGGTCGCCACTGTTGAGCGTTTGTTTCAGCTGCACATTTCTTCCATTCACTCTGGCACCGATGCATCGGCATCCCAAATTGGTATGGATAGCAAAAGCAAAGTCGAGCACAGTAGCCCCTTGCGGCAGTTTATATAAATCCCCTTTAGGAGTGAAAACAAAAACTTCATCTTTATATAAATCCAGTTTGAACTGATCCATAGCCTCCAGGTCACTGTCTGCATTTTCCAGTGTTTCGCGAATAGAGTTCAGCCATTCGTCCAGACCACTTTCCCCTTTGATACCCTTATATCTCCAGTGAGCAGCAAGTCCTTTTTCGGCTATCTCATCCATACGTTCGGTACGAATCTGTACTTCTACCCATTTACCTTCAGGCCCCATGACAGTTATATGTAATGATTCGTAGCCATTACTTTTAGGCACAGACAGCCAGTCGCGCAAACGTTTCGGATTGGGCAGATACATATCTGTTACGATAGAATAGGCCTGCCAGCATTCTTGCTTTTCCTTATCAATCGGAGAGTCAAGTATGATTCGGATAGCAAACAAATCATACACACCTTCGAACGGGCATCCCTGCTTTTTCATTTTCTGATAAATGGAATGTATGGATTTGGTACGCCCTTTGATATGGAATTTCAGTCCTGTCTCTTCCAGTTTCTTTTTTACCGGTTCGATAAAAGCATCAATATATCGGTCGCGGGCAGCCTTTGTGGCATTCAGCTTATCCTTAATGTGGTAATATACATCATGTTGAGTATATTTCAGTGACAAGTCTTCCAGTTCCGATTTCAGTTTGTATAGTCCCAGTTTATGAGCCAGTGGGGCATACAGGTAGGCAGCTTCGTTCGAAACTTGTAATCTGGCCTCTTCATTCGAACAGTCTTTGATTTGGCGCATCAAGTTTACACGGTCGGCTATCATAATAAGGATAACTCGCATGTCTTCGGCAAACGAGAGCAGCAGATTGCGGAAGTTCTCTGATTCTATGGTCGGACTTTTGGCATAAAGTTCATTTATCTTTACCAGCCCGTGTATGATTCCAGCTACATCCTCGCCATACATTTGTTTGACTGACTCTAATGTACACAGATTATATTTTACGGATTCATGCAACATGATGCCTAGGATAGAGGCACGTCTCATACCGATCTCTTCTGCCACAATAACAGCTGTCTGCATGTCTTTTATAATCGGATTCATACCAAAGGCATTACGAGGTATGCTTCCCGCCGACATGACTTTAACCAAATGTTTTTTCAGATTGCAGCAGTCGTTTTTTTGCAGAGTGTCTCCTGATAGTTGCAGTAGTCTTTTGTATAGCGCTATTAGCTGTTTATGTTCGTCCGGTGTAAAAAAAACTTGTTCATCCATAGTCTTTCTAGTTTTGTTGAGAACCTGTTTGTTGCAAATTGAAATCCTTTTTTAATTTAAATGGGTAAAAAAGAAGTATTCCAGCCAGCTTCTGTGGGTAAAGATAGTTTTTTTCTTCCTTTATTGTTACAAACTTGATGGTTTTTTTATACTTTTGAGGTGGATTCAATTTGTAAACGAATATTTATCACTTAAATTTATCACAATATGTTAACACACGAAGACAAAGAATTACTGGCAAAGAAAGGTATTACTGAGAAGCAGATTGAAGAGCAACTGGCTTGCTTTGAAAAGGGATTCCCTTATTTGCAACTGGCTGCGGCTGCATCTGTAGACAATAATGGTATTATGATTGCCGATGCTGATGCCCAGAAAAAATATCTGGCAGCATGGGATGCTTATAAAGACTCTGATAAGAAAATCGTGAAGTTTGTGCCTGCTTCTGGAGCGGCAAGCCGTATGTTTAAAAACTTGTTCGAATTCTTGGGTGCTGATTATGACGTGCCTACTACAAGTTTTGAAAAGAAATTTTTCGATCATATTCATAGTTTTGCTTTTTATAATGATTTGAATGCTGCTTGCCTGGATAATACAGGTAAGGATATTGAGGCTCTTTTGTCGGAACATAATTATAAGGCTGTAGTAGCTAACTTGCTGGAATCTGCAGGATTGAATTATGGTTCTCTGCCGAAAGGTTTGCTGAAATTCCACCGTTATGCTGATGGCGTACGTACTCCATTGGAAGAGCATCTGGTAGAAGGAGCATTGTATGCTGCCGGAAAGACCGGAAAAGTGAATGTGCACTTTACTGTATCGGGTGAACATCGTGCTTTATTCCAGAAACTGGTAGATGCTAAAGCTGCCGAATATACCCAGAAATATGGTGTGGAATATAATATCAGCTTCTCCGAACAAAAGGCAAGTACTGATACCATTGCCGCTGATATGGAAAACAAGCCGTTCCGTGATAATGGCAAATTGCTTTTCCGTCCGGGAGGTCATGGTGCTTTGATTGAAAATCTGAACGATCTGGATGCTGATATCGTATTTATCAAGAATATTGATAATGTCGTACCCGACCGTTTGAAAGACGATACTGTAACTTATAAAAAACTGCTTGCCGGTGTGCTGGTTACTTTGCAGAAACAGGCTTTCGATTATTTGGAATTGCTGGATAGTGGTCATTACAGCCATGATCAGCTGGAAACAATTATCCGTTTCGTTCAGCAGCAGTTACGTTGTCGCAAGAGCGATATCAAGGATTTGGAAGATGCCGATTTGGTTATTTACCTGCGTAAGAAACTGAACCGTCCGATGCGTGTTTGCGGTATGGTGAAGAATGTAGGTGAGCCGGGCGGTGGTCCGTTCCTTGCTTATAATCCTGACGGAACTGTTTCGCTTCAGATTTTGGAAAGTTCTCAGATTGATATGAATGATCCGGAAAAGAAGGCTATGTTCGAAAAGGGTACACACTTCAATCCGGTAGATTTGGTTTGTGCTGTACGCGACTATAAGGGAAATAAATTCAATTTGTTACAGTATGTAGATAAGGCTACAGGATTTATCTCTTATAAATCTAAGAATGGTAAAGATTTGAAAGCTTTGGAATTGCCGGGATTGTGGAATGGCTCTATGAGCGACTGGAGCACAATCTTTGTAGAAGTTCCATTGAGTACATTCAATCCGGTAAAGACTGTAAACGATTTGTTACGCGAACAACATCAATAAGCTAATGGAAAGCTAGAGAAAGACATCTCTTTTCCTAAAAATATTACATCCGGCATAAAAGCAATATACGCGTTTAAAGCTTTATGCCGGATGTTTTTTATTATACTTCCCATTGGTCTATTTGGCGGAAAATGCGTGTAAGAGAGGAGTGGCATGATTCCGGATAAAAAAGTGTATACGAAAACCATAATTTTCGGTTGCGTACGTATTTGGCGTAATAACGGTATCCTTCTATCCGCTTTCCATTTTCATAATGTGGACCGCTGAGAATAAACGAGTCACGTAATAACTCTTGCTTTTCGGCATATAGTTGTGTTGCCAATTCTTTCATTTTTATCTTTACCGGACTTGAGTCCGGAGCTTTCAGTACAGAGCATTCAATAACGAATCGCTCATTGTCCCAATATCCTAAACGTACAAAACCTTTGTCGGTTATTTCCTGAGAGAAAAACTCCGGATAACGGATGCTGTATCCGTAGAAACTGTCGCGGTAGGTTTTCATTGGAGCATCGTTGATTAACTCGGTCAATACTTCCTGATAGGTGCGGAATCCTTTTTGATCCCTCGACAGGTTTATTCCTATCGTGAAGCCAATGAGTATGATGATTACAACAAGCAATTTTCTCATGGTTCTGTTTTTTACTGAATATTCAAACAATGATGAAAGTTAGATACATCCTTTACTGGAGGGAACTTCGTAGTGGTAGATATCCCTTTTGACAGCCATTTTGATGCTTCGTGCCAGCGCCTTGAATATCCCTTCTATCTTGTGATGTTCGTTCTGACCTTCTGCCTTGATGTTCAGATTCATGCGTGCGGCATCACTCAGTGACTTGAAGAAATGGAGGAACATCTCTGTCGGCATTTCGCCTATCTTCTCACGTTTGAATTCTGCATCCCATACTAGCCAGGCGCGTCCTCCAAAGTCAAGAGTTACCTGACACAGGCAATCGTCCATAGGAAGGCAATATCCATAGCGTTCGATACCTCGTTTGTTGCCAAGTGCCTGATATAGACATTCTCCCAAAGCAATAGCAGTATCTTCGATGGTATGATGTTCGTCTACTTCAAGATCTCCTTTTACTTGAATTGTAAGATCCAGACCTCCATGCTTGCCTATTTGTTCCAGCATATGGTCGAAAAAGCCTAATCCGGTATTTATTTTACATGTTCCGCTGCCGTCCAGATTCAGACGGATATAAATATCAGTTTCTTTAGTCGTGCGGCGTACTTCGGCTATACGTTCTCCGGCAAACAGAAACTCTGCTACTTTATCCCAATCGGCTGTTGCAAGTACGCAGGTGTCTTGCAGTTTTTTATCTTTTAGTATAGAGTCGTCTTTTTGTAAGAGAATGGCCTTACAGCCCAGGTTATATGCCAGTTCCACATCCGTAGCTCGGTCGCCTATCACGAAACTGTTTTCCAAATCGTATGCATCATTATCGATGTACTGGGTAAGCATACCTGTCCGGGGTTTACGGGTGGGAGCATTATCTTCCGGAAAGCTTCGGTCTATCTGTACATCATCGAAAATAATTCCTTCGTTTTCGAACGTCTTCATTACCAGATTATGTACAGGCCAGAATGTTTCTTCAGGAAAAGATGAGGTACCCAGCCCGTCCTGATTGGTTACCATTACAAAGTCGAAATCAAGCTTCTGTCGGATAAAAAACAGGTTGCGGAATACCTTCGGATAGAATTCCAGTTTTTCGAAAGAATCCAGCTGGTAATCTATTGGAGGTTCGATAACCAATGTTCCGTCACGGTCTATAAATAAAACTTTCTTTTTCATAGGGTAATCAGGGTTTATATTTTCTCAGAGCCTCAAGCAGAGCATCGTTTTCAGGACGAGTACCAATAGTTATTCGCAGGCAATCCTGACAGAGAGTTATGCTAGAACGGTTACGTACGATAATGCCTTTTTCTACCAAGTAATCGTAAATTGCCTTAGCATTACATACTTTTGTCAGGAAAAAGTTGGCATCAGTCGGGTAGATATGCGTACAACATGAAAGTTTGGCAAATTCTTTTATCATGCGTTCACGTTCATTAAGTAATGACTGTACCCATCTTTGCACTTCGTAATGTTTGTGCATCATCTGAATAGCTTCCTGTTGTGTCAGTCGGTTGACATTATACGGATATTTGATTTTACTCAGTATACCGATAATGTCAGGTGAAGCGAATGCCATGCCCAGACGGATTGCTGCACATCCCCAGGCTTTCGAGAAAGTCTGAAAGACGATCAGGTTTGGATATTGTTTTAAATCTCCTATAAGGGAAGGTTCGTCAGAAAAATCGATATAAGCTTCATCTACTATGACAAGTCCCTGAAACTTTTCAAGTAAAGTAAGTATTTCTTTGCGGCACAGATTGTTGCCTGTGGGGTTATTGGGAGAGCAGAGGAAGATGAGTTTCGTATTTTCGTCTGAAGCCGCAAGCAGTTCATCTGCTTTGAACTGAAAAGTATCGTCAAGCAGAACCTTGCGGTATTCTACATCGTTCACATCAGCACATACCTGATACATACCGTATGTCGGATCTATGGCAACAACATTATCGATGCCCGGACGGCAAAAAGCACGAAATACCAGATCTATAGCTTCATCACTTCCGTTGCCTAGAAATATTTGTTCAGGGGTGACCTTTTTTACGAGAGCAATCATATCTTTCAGCTCGCGTTGAAGTGGGTCAGGATATCGGTTATTGGGAGTGTTATACGGATTCTCATTGGCATCCAGAAATACTGAAGCCTCTTTTCCGCTATATTCGTCACGTGCCGATGAATAAGGTTTTAGAGCCCATATATTCGGTCGTGTCAGCTCTTTCAGCGATTTCATAAGCGTTTCGGTTAAAGTTTTTCATTAAGTCGTACTGTGATAGCATTCTTATGGGCATCGAGATGCTCGTTGGCTGCCATTACCTGAATAGCAGGTCCGATGGTAGCGATTCCTTCCCGGGTAATTTCCTGGAAAGTAATTTTGCGGATAAAGCTATCCAGGCTAACTCCACTATATGCTTTGGCATATCCGTTGGTAGGAAGTGTATGGTTGGTTCCCGAAGCATAATCGCCTGCACTTTCAGGAGCGTATGATCCTAAGAATACAGAACCTGCATTGATGATTTTTTCGGCTATATCTGTGTAATCTTTCGTTTCGATAATCAAGTGTTCAGGGGCATATTCGTTTATCATGTCAATAGCCTCCTGCATATTTCGTACGAGGATAAGTTTGCTCGACTGGAGGGATTTCTCCGCGAGAGATTTACGAGGTAATTCAGATAACTGACGATCGACTTCTGCTGCTACTTTGTCAATCAGAGTTTCGGATGTTGTAATAAGTATAGCCTGACTGTCTGCACCGTGTTCTGCTTGAGAAAGAAGGTCGGAAGCAACAAATGTCGGGTTGGCTGTTTCATCAGCAAGAACGGCTACTTCCGAAGGACCTGCAGGCATATCTATCGCAACATCACGTAAAGCAACTTGCTGTTTGGCTACTGTAACATATTGGTTTCCGGGGCCGAATATTTTATATACTTTCGGAATACTGCTGGTTCCGTATGCCATTGCTCCGATAGCTTGTACACCACCGGCCTTGAATACTCTTTTTACTCCTGCTACCCGTGCTGCATATAGAATTGCAGGATGGATTTTTCCTTCACGGTTGGGAGGGGTACACAAAATGATTTCCTTGCAGCCGGCTATTTGTGCCGGAGCGGCAAGCATCAGTACTGTTGAAAATAGGGGAGCCGTGCCTCCTGGTACGTAGAGTCCTACTTTTTCTATGGCAACGGCTTTCTGCCAACAGGTTACTCCTGGAAGTGTTTCTATTTTTTTGCTTGCAAACTTTTGTGAAGAGTGAAATGTCTGTATATTATTTAATGCCAGCATGATGGCTGCTTTAAGTTTAATATCTACTTCTTTTTCAGCTTCTTCGAATTCTTTTTCTGTCACTTCCAGTGAGTTTAATTTTACTTTATCGAACTGCTCTTCATAACTGATTACAGCACGATCACCTTGTGTCCGTACTTTTTCTAATATTTCGCAGACAGTTTCACGAAGAGATTCTGTCTGGAGAGCAGAGCGTTTCAGCAGGAAATTCCATTCCAGACGTTCTGGATAGCGTATGATATTCATGATGTTGTTGGTTTTCTGTGATACTTTAATTATAAAATCATTTTCTCAATGGGGAGAACCAAAATGCCTTGTGCTCCAAGCGCTTTCAGCTTTCCGATAATTTCCCAAAAACATTTCTGATCTATTACCGTATGTACACTGCTCCATCCTTCGGTTGCAAGTGGCATGATGGTAGGACTTTTTACTCCAGGAAGGACTTCGATTATATCTTTTACTTTATCGGTTGGTGCATTCATCAGCACATATTTCTTGTCTTCTGCTGCTTTTACTGCCTCAATACGGAACAAGAGCTCTTCCAGAATTTCTTTCTTTTCCGGTGTCAGATTGGGATTGCCGATAAGCAAGGCTTCACTTTTCATAACAACTTCCACCTCTTTCAGGTTGTTACTTATCAAAGTGGATCCGGAACTTACAATATCAAATATGGCATCAGAAAGACCTATTCCGGGAGCTATTTCTACAGATCCGGTAATTACATGAATATCTGCATTTATCCCTTGTTTGTCGAGATAAGTTTGTAGAATGCCGGGATATGATGTGGCAATTTTCTTCCCGTTGAACCATGATGGTCCGTTATATTCTTCTTCTTTATGGACTGCCAGCGACAATCTGCATTTACTGAATCCCAGTCGGTAAATGATATCAGCTTTTTCCTTACGTTCTACAAATTCATTTTCTCCTACAATACCTAAATCGGCCACTCCGCTTGCTACACTTTGTGGAATATCATCGTCACGCAGGAACAAGACCTCTATCGGAAAGTTGGACGATTGTGTGAGCAACGTGCGTTTGGACGTAGAAAGTTTGATGTCTGCTTCTGCAAATAAGGCCATTGTGTCTTCAAATAAACGGCCTTTTGATTGTACGGCAATTCTAAGCATATTCTGTAAAGTTTTAAGTTATCAAACAAAAAAAGGCTTACCGAAACGGCAAGCCTTTGATATTTTTGTAGCTATACGACACCTCAGCCTACCGTATGTTAACGTCAGGAGAATGATGATGGCGAATAGTTAGATTATTGTTCATAAATATTTCTTTTATTTGTGTATGGCAAATGTAAACTGTTTAAATATAAAATCCAAATATTTATCAGAAAAACTTTACTTTTACTTTCAATTTTATTATTGCTTTATTCGTTGAGGTATTCCATTGGATTGATTTCTCCACTTTTTATTTTCAGAAAAATGTCTTTTGCCAGCTCGTAGAAATGTTCGTCGGTTTCGAAAGGAGATAATATCGGTTCTTCTTTCTTCAATGAACTGGAAGAAAAGACGGCCCCTCGTACAAGATAGGTAAAAGTCAGTTTTTCTTCTTTCATACGATAATAACAGTATGCTATCAGATAATAGTTACTGTGCATGGTATCTGGATTTAATTCTTCTTCTTTTCTCAGATACTCCAATGCCTGTTCCCAATATTCATTATGGAAATAGGCTGTACCTATATAAGCTGCCGCTTCTGCTTCGTCCTCGGCAAACAACTCACCATAGTGAAAGGCTGTTTGTGCATCTTCTAGCTTTTTTTCATCCAGATGTGATTCACCTTTCAGTAGATATAATTCACTGCTGTGATTGTCGTAAGCCAGACCTTGTTCTACATCTTCCTTGCAGGCAGATTGATTCTCGAGTCGTAAATGAGAAATTCCTCTTTTATGATACAAGGACGCCATTTCAAAATAAGGAAGTTTGCCGCTGGCTATTATCTTGTCAGAATACTCCAATACTTTCTGATAATCTTGTACGATAAAGTATATTGACATGATAATATTTTGAATATATGGCTTTTCGGTAGTATGTTTTTCTATATAAAACAGACATTCAAGTGCCTGGTCTATTTCGTTTTCCAACAAAAGACAATTGCTTTTCAGTTCCCAGGTTATCAGATTGGTGTCATCTATGGCCATAGCAAAATCTATTGCTTCCATCGCTTTTTCTGATTGGTACATACGGATATAGCAACGTATCAGATTGTGCCAGAAATCGAGTGTATAGGGAGCTTCGTCAAGTAGCTGGTTATATAGTTTCACGGCTTCTTCCGGATTGCCGAAACTGAAGTGGTATGAAGCCATTTCTTCCAATACTCCTATGTTTTCCGGAGCTTCGCTGTATGCCTTTTCCAGCCAGTAATGGGCTTTTTTCTTCTGGTGGTCGTCCATATACACATGTGCAATGTCGAGCATTGTGTCTATGTCTTTTTCGTCTTGGTAAAGCTGATCTAGCAGTGCATCAGCTTCTTGAGTACGCTTTTGTGCCAGATAAAGTTCAGCCTGTAGCAACCTGACTTCGTAGTCGTTTTGGTCGGTTATAGTATTTAATATGCATTGAGCATCGTTGGTATTACCTTTTGCTATAAGATTATGACATTTAAATATCAGTATATCTAAATTATCGGGATGAAGTGACAGCCCATAGTCCACTACTTCTTCCGAAGCCTTTATATTTCCCATGCTTGCATAGAATTCTGCCAATAGGGTGATTTCGTCGGCTTCAAAATAAACACTGGTATGATTGTCCAGCATATCTGCATATTTAGCCAGAAGTTCTTTAAATTCTGGTTTGTGGAAAATAGAAGACAAGTCATCTTTCATGGTTGTTATTTATTTAAAAGGTAAAATAAAAAACGCAGATTATGCAAATTGTTCCGTAGTCAGGAGGAATGTATTTTGTCAGAAAAATACGCCCTTCTACGTAGTGCTTTGCATAATCTGTGTTTCCGGTTTTATGAATATGTCTATATTTTATTTGTTGATCTTACTCCAGGTATCTTTAAGTGATACGGTACGGTTAAATACCAAGTGTTCAGGGGTAGAATCTTTGTCAACATTAAAGTATCCGATACGCTGGAACTGCAAGTAGTCAAGCGGTTTTGCATCTGCAAGGAACTTTTCTACATAACATTCCTTCAAAACTTTCAGCGAGTCTGGATTTATCATTTCCTGCATAGCTTCCAACGCTGAACAGTTCTTGGCTTCGCGGATAGCAGCCATTTCATCACGAGGATTTTCTACTTTCCACAAGCGGTCGTACAAGCGTACTTCTGCTTTCAAGCAATGATTGCAGCTTACCCAGTGCAGTGTACCTTTCACTTTACGGTTAGCTTCTGGCATTCCGCTCTTGGTATTCGGATCGTATTCGGCGTATACTTCTACGATGTTTCCGTTTTCGTCTTTCTTGCATCCGGTACATTTTACGATATATGCATTTTTCAGACGAACTTCCTGTCCCGGAGTCATACGGAAGAATTTTTTTGGAGCATCTTCCATAAAGTCTTCACGTTCCATCCATAATTCACGGCTGAACTCAATAGTATGAGTAGGAGAGTTCGGATCTTCCGGATTATTGATGGCTTCCATTTCTTCTACTTTTCCTTCCGGATAGTTAGTCAAGATCAGTTTTACCGGATTCAAAACAGCTGATACTCGTGTAGAACGTGCATTCAAGTCTTCACGAACAGCACTTTCTAGCAATGCGAAATCGTTCAAGGCATCGTAGGTGGTATAACCGATCTTATCGATAAACTTGCGGATAGATTCCGGAGAATATCCTCTGCGGCGGAATGCGCAAATAGTCGGCATACGAGGATCGTCCCAGCCGTTTACCAGTCCTTCTTTTACTAGAATCAGCAAGTTACGCTTACTCATCAGCGTGTAGCTCAAATTCAGCTTGTTGAACTCATACTGGTGAGGACGGTTATCGTCAAGATCTTTTCCGTCTTTTACCCAATCGACGAACAAGTCATACAACGGACGGTGTACGACAAACTCCAACGTACACAATGAGTGAGTTACTCCTTCGAAGAAATCGCTCTGTCCGTGTGCGAAATCGTACATAGGATATGCTTTCCATTTATCACCCGTACGGTGGTGAGGAGTTTTTACTACACGGTAGATAATAGGATCGCGGAAGTGCATATTAGGATTGGCCATATCTATCTTGGCACGGAGCACCATTTTACCTTCCTCTATTTCGCCGTTGTTCATTTTCTGGAACAATTCAAGGCTTTCCTCTATCGGTCGGTTACGGTATGGACTTTCTACTCCCGGTTGTGTAGGAGTTCCTTTTTGGGCTGCAATTTCTTCTGAAGTTTGTTCGTCTATATATGCTTTACCTTCCTTGATAAGACGGATGGCAAAGTCCCATAATTGTTGGAAATAGTCGGAAGCATAATATTCATTTCCCCACTGGTATCCCAGCCACTGAATATCTTCTTTTATCGCTTCTACATATTCTACATCTTCTTTTGTAGGATTTGTATCGTCAAAACGCAAGTTGCATACTCCACCATATCGTTGGGCAATACCGAAGTCCATGCAAATAGCCTTAGCATGGCCAATGTGTAAATATCCGTTTGGCTCAGGCGGGAATCGGGTTTGTATTCTTCCTCCGTTTTTTCCCTCCTTTAAATCTTTTTCAACAATCTGCTCAATAAAGTTCAGGCTTTTCTTTTCAGAACTTTCCGTTACGTTCATTTCTGTCATAGCGTTTTCGTTTTACACTTTTACTTTTTTGCGTTTTCGCGCTTTTGTGTGCAAAAATAATGATTCTTTCCTGAACTACCTATAAAAGAGAGGTGATACTGTTTACTAAACTATAAAATAAATTCTTTTTTATAAGGTAGCAAATATGTATTATTTTTACAAAAGAGAGAAAAAAGGCTGCAAACTCTTTATTTTAAGAAAGATTTTATATCTTTGTCATACTATTGAGGAGGGGGAGTTTGACAGAATGTAAACAAAGAAAAACGATAAACGTGTTTTAAGACATAGTTTTTTATTTGTTTAGTTCAAAAAAAGCTCTCATCTTTGTAGCGTTATCCTGAAAACAATCTTTTTACCTTAAAAAAAAACTAATACCTATTGAAAACTTAAAAAAGCTTCTTTGTGAAAAGAGGCTTTTTTTATTGCCTTTTTGTGAACTTTCTAAAAGAATAATTTCTTATTTTTGAAAAACTTTTCTCAATATAATACAAGATACAGGAAATTCCAAAAAATAGAATATTATGGCTCAACCATTGGCTGAACGCATGCGTCCGAAGACACTGGACGACTATATAGGACAAAAACATTTGGTAGGAGAAGGGGCGGTGCTGAGAAGGATGATTGATTCCGGACGCATCTCTTCTTTTATTTTATGGGGGCCTCCGGGCGTGGGAAAGACTACGTTGGCACAGATTATTGCAAACCGCCTGGAAACTCCTTTTTATACATTGAGTGCAGTTACGTCGGGAGTGAAAGATGTACGTGATGTTATTGATAAGGCACGGAGCAATCGTTTTTTTTCGCAACAGAGTCCCATTCTTTTTATCGATGAAATACATCGTTTCAGTAAATCGCAACAAGATTCGTTACTGGGAGCAGTAGAAACAGGAGTAGTTACCTTGATAGGGGCAACAACTGAAAATCCTTCATTTGAGGTAATCCGTCCCTTGCTTTCCCGTTGCCAGCTTTATGTATTGAAATCTCTTGAAAAAGATGACTTGCTTGAACTGTTGCATCATGCGATAACTACGGATGTTATTCTGAAAGAGAAACAAGTGGAATTGCGTGAAACAGATGCTATGCTACGTTATTCGGGAGGAGATGCCCGAAAACTGTTGAATATACTGGAGCTGGTAGTAGAAGCAGACGATAACGTGCCTGTTGTGATAACAGATGATAAGGTTGTGGAGCGTTTGCAGCAGAATCCGCTGGCTTATGACAAAGATGGAGAAATGCACTACGACATTATTTCTGCTTTTATTAAGTCTATTCGAGGAAGCGATCCGGATGGGGCATTGTACTGGCTTGCACGTATGGTAGAGGGTGGGGAAGATCCTGCTTTTATTGCGCGCCGTCTTGTCATTTCTGCTTCCGAAGATATCGGTCTTGCTAATCCGAATGCATTGCTGCTTGCAAACGCAGCTTTCGATGCCGTGATGAAAATCGGTTGGCCGGAAGGAAGAATTCCGTTGGCTGAGGCTACAGTTTATCTGGCAACAAGTCCCAAAAGCAACTCTGCCTACGAAGGGATTAATTCTGCTCTTGAGCTGGTTCGTCAGACAGGGAATCTTCCGGTTCCGCTTCATTTACGTAATGCTCCGACTAAGCTGATGAAGCAGTTAGGATATGGAAAGGAATATAAGTATGCTCATGCTTATAAGGGCAATTTTGTGAAACAACAGTTTTTACCCGATGAAGTATGTCATAATCGTCTTTGGCATGCACAGGAAAATCCTTCAGAAGCTAAATTAAAAGATCGTATGGTACAGTTGTGGGGCGATCGCTTTAAAGAATAAATTTAAGATATAGTTATGAAAATAGTTGTTTTAGATGCTTATACACTGAATCCGGGAGAAAGAAGGTGGGAGGAATTGGAAGAACTGGGAGAAGTCGTAGTGCACGATAGGACGGCTCAATTGGATGTGGTTCGGCGTGCAAAAGATGCGGAAGTTGTGTTGACTAATAAAACGATACTTGATGGATTTATTTTGAATTTATTGCCAAAGCTGAAGTATATAGGAGTTTTGGCAACAGGATATAATGTTGTTGATCTGGATGTGGCTCGCCAGCGTGGAATCGTTGTTACCAATATTCCTGCATATAGTACACAATCGGTTGCCCAGATGGCTATTGCGCATTTGTTGAATATTACACAACGAGTAGCTCATTATGCACATGAAGTGCATAATGGAGTATGGAGTGCACAGCCCGATTTTTGTTACTGGAATACACCATTGATAGAACTGGCCGGAAAGAAAATCGGGATTGTTGGTTTTGGAAATACAGGTCAGGCTACTGCGCAAATAGCTGAAGCTTTGGGGATGGAAGTTTGGGTGTATACCAGCAAGCCAAAGAAAAGTTTGCCTAAGAAATACCAAAAAGTGACACTTAATGAATTGTTTTCTGCATGTGATGTCGTTAGTTTACATTGTCCTTTGACGGCAGAAAACAAAGAAATGGTAAATTCATTTCGCCTTTCACTAATGAAGCAAGGTGCGATACTAATCAATACAAGTCGTGGAGGGTTAATAGATGAAAAAGCTTTGGAACAGGCTTTGCTGAGCGGCAAGTTATTGGGAGCCGGACTGGATGTGCTCTCTTCGGAACCTGTGCCTAATGGTAATCCGCTTCTTAAACTGAAGAATTGCTTCATTACTCCTCATATAGCTTGGGCTACCCGTGAGTCGCGCATGCGTTTGATGAACCAGGCTGTGGAAAACCTGAAAGCGTGGATGGAAGGAAGAACAATTAATAATGTACTTGAAATATGACAAAAGAAGAACGTATAGAGAAAGCTGTAAACTTTTTTAAGGAAGGATATAACTGCTCACAATCGGTTGTAGCCGCTTATGCAGATTTATATGGTTTTACGCATGAGCAGGCTTTGCATATGGCAGCTTCGTTTGGTGGAGGAATCGGGCGAATGCGTGAAACGTGTGGAGCCGCATGTGGAATGTTTCTGCTTGCAGGTTTGGAACGTTGTGCGCTAGAAGGTGCTGACAGAGGTGCGAAAGCTGCCAATTATGCCCTAGTTCAAGAATTGGCAGATAAGTTTAGAAAAGAAACCGGAGCATTACGTTGTGCTGATTTACTTGGCTTGTCTAAAAAGGAACCCATTGTCTCTACTCCAGAAGCACGCACTCCTCAGTATTATGCGAAACGTCCTTGCGCCCGGATGGTAGAAACAGCAGCTCGCATATTTGGTGAGTTTCTGGAAAATGAAGGTAAGATTTAAGAAATATCCCACAAAGGAGAAAAATTCATGAAGAAAGAAGAAATTTATGCTGATATTTCTGACTATTCTTCATGATGTTTTTCTATTTTTTGTACAAAGAAATATCGGTTTCAAGCAAGAATCAACGTACCTTTAGTGTTGTTTTTTGTATATTGGGTCTGTATAATGTCTACATTTGTAGAACTTTTGACACAAATATTGTCTTTTCGGATATTTTCAAGTTTAAAATTGGGGCAGAATCAAAATATTTTTCCATAAAAAAGTGTCTTCCTGTTTTTTTTCGTTACATTTGCACCGCAATACAGACAAAACTTCTTTTGTGAAGGAAGTTAATATTACAGTTTTAAAGTAGAGAACTATGTTACAAGAAAAAGCAGGTGCTATTGCCGGACAAATCTGGGAAGCACTAAATGGAAATGAAGGTTTGACTCAGAAAGGACTTAAAAAAGCTGCAAAATTGAAAGCAGATAAAGATTTGTTCTTAGGATTGGGTTGGTTATTGAGAGAAGACAAGATTGAAACAAGCGAGGTTGAAGGTGAATTATTTATTAAGTTGAAATAAGTAGAATCTTGAGTATTGAAAAATGCGTTACAATATCCTATGGAAGACTCCATCAGAATTTTTATTGATATCGTACACTTACACAATAAAAGACCGGATGATGTACCCAACGAATACATATCCGGTCTTTTTATTATACAATGTACAGAATATTACAAACCTTTTTTCTTTGCTTCGTTCCACACTGCATCCATTTCCTCCAACGTCATGTCAGTGAGATTCCGCCCTTGTTTGATGGTATGCTCCTCCAAATAGTTGAAACGCCGGATAAATTTCTGATTGGTATGTTCCAGTGCATTATCGGGGTTAATCTTATATAGGCGTGCAGCATTAATCAAGCTAAACATGACATCTCCAAACTCAGCCTCAGCTTTTTCCTTATCCATGGTTGCCACTTCCGATTCAAATTCATCGATTTCCTCTTTCACTTTCTCCCATACCTGTTCGCGATCTTCCCAGTCGAATCCCACATTACGAGCTTTATCCTGTATGCGATATGCCTTTATAAGAGAAGGTAGAGCATCCGGAACACCGCTTAAAACAGATTTATTACCATCTTTCTCCTTCATCTTTATCTGTTCCCAATTCTCAGAAACCTGCTCAGCCGTATCAGCTTTCACTTCACCAAAAACATGAGGGTGACGGAAAATAAGCTTCTCACACAATTTATCACATACATCTTTTATATCAAAAGCGCCAGTTTCGCTTCCTATCTTCGCATAAAAAACAACATGCAACAGTACATCTCCTAATTCCTTACAGATATTCTTCTGGTCATTTTTTACTAAAGCATCACACAGCTCATAAACTTCCTCAATGGTATTTGGACGTAAGCTTTCATTTGTCTGTTTTCTATCCCAAGGACATTTTACCCTCAGCTCATCGAGTACATCGAGCAATCGCCCGAAAGCCTCCATTTGTTCTTTTCTTGTATACATATACAGTTTTCTTTTTTTGAAAGACAAAATTACAAAGAAATTGGATTTTCTCACAAAAAATACTACATTTGTGAGAATTGATAACTAATTATCAAACAAACTTTGTAATAACCAATCAAAATTTAATAATTATGAACGCGCAAAGTATTGGAGAATCAGCAAAGGCAATATGGCATCTGTTACATGGAGATAACAGAAAATGGGAATACCAAGAGCTTAAAAAAGCAACCGGTCTTCGCGACAGAGAACTAAATGCAGCTATCGGCTGACTGGCATGTGAAGGAAAAATCCAGCTCGACGAAAGTATGCAAGGACAAAATACTGCATTGTATATCGAACTGAGTTACTATATCGGATAAAAATAAAAATGCGTTGCATTTTCCATAAGGCACTATAAAATATTTTGTGTAAATGGAAAATACGGGATTCAAGTTTGAGTCTCGTATTTTTTATTTTATAGATTTGCAAAATGAAGAAGATTATGAAAGAAAAGAATCAAGTAGTGCCTGATGAGGTGTTAAGCAAGGAGTTCCTTAGCCAGTTCAAGACAGAAGCGGATGTGAGCAAGTTTCTGAAACAGTTGCATGCCCAGGTGCTGGAGAAGATGCTTGAGGGCGAAATGGACGCCCATTTGGGCTATGAAAAGAATTCTGTGACAGGGAACAATACCGGCAACTCCCGGAATGGCAGTTATCCGAAGAAAATCCAGACCGAACATGGAGAGTCTGTCATTTCTATTCCACGTGACCGTAACGGCCAGTTTGAGCCGATAGCAGTGCCCAAACATGAAAGTCGTGGGCTTTCTATAGAAAAGCTCGTTATCTCCCTATACGCCAAAGGAATGAGCGTTTCTGACATAGAGGAAGAGATGCGTGAGATTTATGAAATAGAGCTCTCTACATCGGCCATTTCCATCATTACCAACAAAGTCAATCAGGCGGCCCAGGAATGGCAGAACCGTCCTCTTGATCCTGTTTACCTGATAGTCTGGATGGACGGTATCGTCTTCAAGGTACGGGATAACGGTAAGATCATAAACAAGACTGTTTACCTTTGCGTCGGACTGAAACAGAACGGCCTGAAGGAAGTTCTTGGCATGTGGGTTGGCAAATCGGAAAGCTCTTCTTTCTGGATGGGCGTCCTGACCGACTTAAAAGCCCGTGGAGTGCAGGATATACTGATTACCTGTACCGACAATCTGAATGGATTTACGGATACTATCCGCAGTATATTCCCTCAGTCATCCACTCAAATCTGTGTGGTACATCAGATCAGAAACTCCTGTAAATATGTCGTTTATAAGGATAAGAAAGAGTTTACAGCGGATATGAAGAATATCTATAATGCACCCAACAAAGAGGTTGCAGCCACAGAACTTGACAATCTGGAAAAGAAATGGGGAGGAAAGTATCCTTATGCTATACTTTCATGGAGAAACAACTGGGATGATCTGACTGTTTTCTTCCAGTTCCCGCTGGAAATCAGAAAAATAATCTATACTACAAATCTCATTGAAAACCTGAACGGAAAAATCAGAAAGTACACGAAATCAAAGCTTTCATTCCCTTCCGATGATGCAGTCAAAAAGACCGTGTATCTTTCACTTATGGAGATTGAGAAGAAATGGACACAGCCGATTCATAACTGGGGCTTGATTATGAATCAATTTATGCTTATGTTTGAAAACAGAATCCAGATATAAGGACAAACTTACAACTGAATCCTGTTTCCATTTACACAAAATTTTGGACAGTGTCTATTTGTAATTTAGAAGTTGATTAAAATATTTATCATCAAGGCGTGTTATTTTATAATTCTTACCTTCTTTTTTACATTTTCTTATCCATTCATTGCAAGATTCCATATCTCTAATACGCAATTCAAATATTTCTTCTGAAATATTAATATCTTTACCATTCTTAACATTACAAGTCATGATTCCATCTTTGTCTTGGGTACAATGTTTATAAAATCGATATGCAGCTGCTTTCATCTTATAATCTACCTCCTGTTTTTTCTGTATGGAATTACTGGAAAGTACACTCAAATCGGTTATCTGAGTAATTTCAATAAATTCCCCGCTGGTAATATACTCCTTAACAGTTTTTACAGTATATCCCTTTACAGATGAAAAATTATCAACATCAGATATAACTTGGTTAATACTACAGCTGGAAATTCCTATAATTAAAATGGATGGGAAAAGAATTTTATTCTTCATAATTCAATAAATTAAATACATAAATAAACTTAATTATAAGCATGCAATAATCCAATAAAAGATAAATTATTAACATAAATAATATGCTAAATTAACTAAAGTGCAAATATATCTTATATTCATTCTCTGTTTCGTGTAACTTCATAACAATACACTTATAGATAAATTCAATGCTAATTTCTGAATCTGATTTCTCTATCCAGCATAACCCTTGTTCACATTCCTGCGATTAATCTCATAGTAGATTAACTGCAAGAAAGGTTACGATACAGTTAAAGTATATATTCAGCATAACAGATATGTCGTGATACTTCAAATGTGACAACGCATCACGAGTAGTATATCACCAATTTCGATGGTGCTATTCTTGTAAAGTGAATTTTATAAGCAATGTACTTCTTCTGATGTTATAAGTTGCTTAATATTTGAACTTATTAATTACAAAATATTAGACTGAAATTTTTGCTTCCAATTATAAATACTATATTTGTGATATTGATGAACTATACTAAAAATCTAATGATAAATATGATAGAAAAATTAGAAGTAAAATACTGAAATATAAATCAAACATTATGGATATAACTCTCGTCCTGATAATACTTATATTCATGTTGGATTGCTTCATTCTATATAATATAATGCATTCCAATTGTACAAGAAAGGAAAAACTTCTTCATAGTTCTATTGTCATATTATTACCTATTGTTGGCATACCTATATACTATGAACTACGTGAATACAATAGCAAGAATAATGGACGCACAAGTATATTGAATAGAATCATTGACGTCATTTTGATTTTAATTTCATTATGGATTGTTTTATCGATGATATTAAACCAATTGAGTACAGACTCTATATTGGGTAGAACAGCAGTTATTATAGCATTGATTTATAATTTAAGCATTTTCTCTAATAGAAAGAAGACAAAATTGATACTGCTACTTGTGGCTGTTTTGCTGTTGGTTCTTGCTACAATGATTAAGTTTCTTGAGACATAGCAGGCTGATTAATTGAATGATATTTTAACTTCTGAGGCTACAGGCTCTGTTACATTGTTTCATTTGATTTGCTCTAATTTGTATAATCCATATCGATACTAAAATATGAAACTATACTACTTCTTATTTTTGATATCTGTCTCATTTCTCAGCTGTCATACATCCAAAAGGAGTGCTACTGGTATCATAGGAGGTGCAGACGGGCCTACCGATGTTTATGTGATAGACAATAATGACCAGGTATTGACACATAGAGAAAACGGCTGGTATCACGTATTAAGTGCAGACAGCTTATCTGCTAAACCAATCATAACTGTAAAAGATATGGTTGGACTAAAACTTGAAAAGGATTACTACGGCAAATATGCCATTAGCGGACGAATAAGCAAGCATAAAATCAACAAGTGGGCCGATGAAACTGAAAAAGCAATAGGGAAACAGATTGCATTTGTATATAACGACTCCATTATCTCAGATCCACAGGTTAATGGCAGGATAGAAAGCGGTACATTCATGTTAACGTCCCAAACAGATAAGAAACTGCCTGAAATCTATAAAGGCATAATGAAAGAGAAATCAGACTCGATTGAAGTCATTTTCAATGGTTGGGAAAAAGATTCTCTATACTATGAACTGTCCCCAGAAGAAAGAGATTCTGTAAATATGGGTATTGACTATTGGGAGGCGAAGGCATGGGTAGATATGTCTTCGAAGCCTGATGAACACTACTGGTACAGCATAGAGGATTCTTCAGAATATGTGAGTCTGGAAAAGGCTCTGAAGGATGAGCTTGATAAAGAGAAATACAGCAGCAGAGCTTCGGACTATATGAGATCTGAAGCCTACAAAGCCTACAAACAATATCTGCACGAGAACAAAGACTATATAAACTTGATGTTCCAAGGTTTTCTGTTCAATAACCTGAAGGGACTGCATGGCTATCTGGTTGATGACATAATACAATCCAAGTATCCTTCTGCGCTAAGTATAAGAAGCTATATTGACAAAACAGACAATGCGGATGATGAGAGGTTTGCCGTATATGAATGGCAAAGGAAAGTCTGGTTTCTGATAAACACTACACAAGAAAACAATATGGTAATGTCTGATGACCGGAAAGCAAGAAAAAGAATTGATAAGATGATGGAGAAGGCAAACAGGTATAGAGAATCCATTACCGATACTACTTATCTGCAAACTACTGTCGAAATGTCTAATTCTGCAATAGACGCATTAAATACTGACGGTTATAACGACGATTATCTATATAATCAGGTGATATATCTCGCAGCCTTAGACAGAGCAAGAAAATACCTGTCGGAAAAGGATGGTAAACTGATATGCTCATTGTCTTCACCAGAAGACATAAATGTGCGAAAGGACTTGTATGACTTTATCATAGATTTATTCCGGCAATGGAATGAAATGCTTGATACGGGAAATTTCAAAATTATAAAAGACGAAAAAGGGTTACTAACAGTTGCTCATAAAAATTATGGAAATAAATAAGATTATCAATGATATTTTCAAGATTGTTCTGAATATCATCCTTACAATTATAGCTGTTACCTGTTCGGTTCAGATATTTTCAGGTGACTTTACTTCAATCGGTATAATATACCGATTAGTGATAGTAGGGTTGTGCGTATTTACCATATTCAATAAGAAGTATAGGTATGTTGGTGCTTCTTTACTGTTGTTGCTGATATTTATTGCGTATATAATTTATTAAAATAATCATGCTAGATTGAAGGAGCCGTTTCCGTCTGGATCTTCCGCAACACTGCATCAACCGCAAGAACGGCCACAACACCATAAAGGTAGCTGTTCAGGGCACTACAGACAAGTTGTGGCACCTAAAATGCGAACACATCAGCAAGCAGTACACCACCAACCTCGATGATGTCATTATTGTGAAGTGAACATTTTAAGTTGTTGAATATTAGGACTTCTTTATTACAAAATATTACTTTAAAAATTATATTTAACTGATTATTAATACTATATTTGCATATTCGTATTATTAGTGTAATAATAAAGTGCAGAAAATTTGAGTTAAGATAGAACTATAAATTATAAAATTAAAATAACATGAAAACAAAGAATTTATTTAGAATACTAATGCTTTTCTTGTTTACATTAACTTTTATCAGTTGTAATAAAGAGGAAGAGGGATTTTCTAAAGAAGAAGTACAGCAAGCTCTATTTGACATGAAAGGAACCTATCATGGCACTGTACAAGTAGCCTATTATCAAGGCTCTAATATAACTGAACAGCAGAATACAATAGCAGTTTCGCGTGATTCACTCAAGTTCAATATGTCATTACTGCCCCTATCGGAGTTGATTTCAGATGAAACTATTGCAGAACGTTTGCGTGAAATAGGTGAAGTGTCGCTTATGGCCGGATATGAATTTTTACAGATGGACAATAGTAATATCCACTTTATGTTATATCCTAGAGATGTCACTATATTAGGTGGATATGGAGCACCTCCTTCTATTCGTCTTGTTTTTGCTCAGACTTTTGGTGGGGATGCTGAAGTCGGACAGAACTTCATAATGTTTAATATATCTCCTTTGGAATTATGGGTTAATGGAAAGAAATATGAAGATTTTCCACGTTTAGTTTACCACTTTAGAGGTAACTATGAATAATAATAAATAGAAAAACATGTAAATACAGAATTATAAATTTCTAATACAATGAATCCAATATTATATATAAATTGGGATATAGATCCTGTTATATTTAGCCTTGGTCCAGTTAAAATTCAATATTATGGCTTGATTTTTGTTACTGGTCTTGTCATTTGCTATTACATTATTGGTCATATATACAAGAAGGAGGAGATTTATACTCCTGAAGCAATGGAGAACCTTTTTATATATGCGGTTATTGGCATTTTTGGAGGTGCAAGACTTGGGCACTGTCTATTTTATGATTTTGAATATTTTTCTTCTCATATAATTGAAATATTCATTCCATTCAGAGAAAATGCTAATGGTGTTTACGAATTTATAGGATACAAAGGATTGGCAAGCCACGGAGGTGCAATAGGTTTGTTTCTTGCCATGTTATTATACTCACGGAAAGTTCACATTCCATTCCCAAAGATAATAGACATCATAGCTATCTTGGCTCCATTAGGAGGAGCTTTTATAAGAATCTCAAATTTAATGAACTCTGAAATTATTGGTCGTCCGACAGATTTGCCTTGGGCTTTTATTTTCAGATACGTTGATGATTTACCAAGACATCCTTCACAGCTTTATGAATCAATAAGCTATTTTATTATTTTCCTGATTGCTTATTCTTTATACAAATATAAAAGGCAGTTGTTTAAAGTCGGAAGTTATTTTTATTTTGGTTTTAGTATTTTTGCCATTTTTATAATGCGATTCCTTTTAGAATACACAAAGGAAAATCAAAAAGGTTTTGAAGATTCGATGTTTTTCAATATGGGACAAGTTTTGAGTATCCCTTTTATTGTATTAGGTCTATACCTAATTTTGCGTAGTTATATACAGTCATCAAAAAAGACAACTATAATAGATAAGGCAACCGATAAATAGTGCAGAAAATAAGAGTTAATACAGAACTATTAATTAAAGTATTATGAGAACAAAGAATTTATTTGGTAAACTGATGCTGTTCCTGTTTACATTTACCTTTATCAGTTGTAATAATGAAGATACAGATAAAAATAAACAGATATTTCATTTGTCGTTTGAAAAAAAACTATTACGAACGTCCTCTGACAGGTGCTAAAAATATCATGATAAGAGGATGTAACGGAGACTATACTATTGAAGTGAGCAATCCTGAAATATTAGAAGCTACAGTAGATTTGTCGGTTTCAATTGGTATGGGTGATTTAGAAATTCACCCCAAACAGACTGGAGAAACAATAGTAAAAGTCCACGATAATATTGTAAATGAGACTGTAGAACTGAAAATAAAGATTGTTGATGACTATTTAAATTTGGTACTAGCAAATCCTATGCAATCACCATATAATGAAGGGGATGAATTTTTCCTCATTAACAACGAATCAAGAAGTTTCTATTTGTACGATGATGATAAAGGCTTAAAGCAGACTGGTAGTTACAATTTTATCGTAGAGAACAGTGTACCGTATATGGTATTAACCTTCAATGAGAAATTAGATAATAAAACTGTTTATAAATATGATTTGACAGGTACAAGTGAAAATACCTTTTTTGCTTTAAAGATACTATTAGGATGGGATTGGCACAAACAGATTGAAAGTATGGAAACAAGGGAAATTTTTCCTGCAACTATGAATGCTAAAGACATAGAAACAGGAGTTCAGTATTATTTTGTTGTCGGTAATAATGATATGCCTGAGAATGTTTTAGATGTAAGAGATTAAGATCTTCTTAGTTCACTTTTATTTTATCAATCACATAATCGGGGAACTGTATCAAAAATACATGGGGTAAACATTCCTAATGCAAACTGTAAGTATATTTAAAATTACATATTCATATCGAAAGCCTGGCTTCTCCTCCAGGGTTGAACGGTTTCTTCCTACAGTTGCTTCTTCCGCTACGGTGTATCGTTCCTGGTTTTTTCTATCAGTATGGCTTTGCCGTATGTATTCCAAAGAAAATCCACAGGTTTCCGTCTTCCTGTTCCGTGTCTTTATCCTGAAAGGCGAGTAATGTTGTTTTTAGTACCGAAGCTTCCTTCAAATCGGGTAGCCCTTTCTTTTGAAAGTTCACTTCTGAGCACTTTTCTCAAGGATTAATCTTTGGCCGTCCTTCCCTTACGTGTAAAGGATGTGGATATTTCATATTTCGTGCAGAACTTTCTGTTGGCGTTATTGGCATATATGGAATCAGGCAACATATCTATCCTTATATTCATAAGCTTCTGCTGCATACGGATACAGTCTTTAAGCCGTATCCCCCCATTGAAGTCTTGAACGATATGCCGTCAATGTGTGTGTTGTTAATTTTTGCACCGAATTCAACGGATTTTGTTTCTTTTCCTCTTACTATTTACTATGGAACGTACATAATGACGGTCAATGCTGACGATGCGGCCACTGACCTTCTTTCCTTCAAATATTTCCTTTTCTTGTACAAGAACCTTTCTGATGATGGAAAGCTGCTTTCAGTAATCCTGTGTATAGCGGAGTGAAGTACCGTACCAATGGTGAATCCCGTTTCTTTGACTGATTTGTTTTTCAAGAAGCCTGATCATAGGCCCACAGTCTTTGCTATACGCTCAAACGGAAATGTCGAATGAAGCTTGCCAAACTCTCATTAAAACTCTTGCGGTATTTTTCCAGAATATCAAATTCTGTAAAGTCCAAAGTAGGGTGAATTTCTGAAATATCTTTTATTTTAGCCATATCTATGTTGGGGTATTTCCCCATTGGGGCTGCTAAACCTTATTTTCGGGGAATACCTGAAGATATAAAAAGCCAACTAAATCGCAATATTCTGTGTGTGAATTAGTTGGCTAATTTTATGATATTTACTGAACCTCCCTAGTTTCAATCGCACAAGAAGGTATATATTCAATTTCTTCACTGTTAGAATTATTAAATGGAGTTACAGGTAATACTGTTTTAGTAGAAGCTTTAACAAAGATTATGGCATCGGAATTTGAAACATTTTCCTTAAATGCCTGCTTAGCACTTGATGATGTGTCTGTAAGTTCTACTATAACTCTATTCAATTTATCATCTATATAAAACACTAAGAAATTATTATAGATCTTTCGATTGTCAGTAAATTTATAACTTTTGAGTGTTCCAAGAATATTAAGTAATTCATTATAAGAGTACTTACATGATTTTATAACAGCTCCTTGGGGAACGAAATCCAAATCTTTTGTTTCTTGTCCTTCAACAATCAAGATAACAAATTCTCCATTTTTATCAAGATAGCTTCCTCCATAATTTTTAGGGTAAATTTTATTTCCGTTTCTTGTTGAAACAAAAGAAGTGTTTAATGTTTCATAAATTTTCAGCGCATCTTCCTCAATAGGCGCATCCTTAACATCAAGAGTACTATCCATATTCAAGTCTGAACTTACATGATTATCTTTATCAGTACAAGAAAAAAAGACTACAGGAAGTATCCCTAATAACCAGAACTTTTTCATAAGCACTTCATTTTAAATTAAGTGCCATGAATTTATAAAATATCCTGCGTTATTGCTCCTTTTAACTGGACTTTAACACTAGTAAGTTGTATGAACGAATTTCATTGCGACGTGACCCTTTTATGCGATGGCTGAAAAATAAGCATAGGCAATAACCGATTTGTTGCGGACACAAAAAAAGGCCATCTCAAAATTTCATTTGAGATGGCCTTTTCTATTTGAGTTTTTTTTCATCAGAACATATAAGTCAGTCCTGCAGAAATAACAAATTGGTTGAAATCGTCTACGATTTGGTATTTAGGCTCGATGTTGAGCTTCCAGTTTCCACCCAAATTAAAATCGGCTCCAACTCCAATTTTTGCATTGAATTTTCCCTCTGATGCAGAGATTTCTTCAAAATCAGCTTTTGCATGAGCATATCCGATACCAACTGCAGGATAAATTGTTACGTCGGAAGCAACGGGGAACAAGTAGTGGAAATTAACACCTAAATCCCAAAAGCTCACCCAGTCGTGTTCGAAGTAATAATTGAATTCTGGTTCGATACGAACGTGGTCAGTAAGATTGTATTGGAATTTGGCGCCTAATCCAAATGAGGTCTCTGCGGCATAATTCAGATTCAGTCCTATACCTTTATCTCCTTGGGCATTTTGTGAAAATGCTGTTGTCACACCCATTATCAGTGTGATAACCAAAAAAGCCAGTTTTTTCATAAGCATTGTTTTTAAGTGATTTATTTAAAGATAAGCAATCTTTTTATAAATATCCACTATCGATTTAAGTTTTATACTTTTTTGGCAGGGGACTATATTTTTTATAGAATAAAAATAGAAAAGGAGATTTTGACTGAATACCGGTCAAAATCTCCTTTATTAGTATGCTTAATGGTCAAAATTAATTATTCCCACTCGATTGTTGCAGGTGGTTTTGAGGAGATATCATAGCATACGCGGTTTACTCCTTTAACCTTATTGATAATATCGTTTGACACTTTTGCCATAAATTCGTAAGGCAGATGAGCCCAGTCAGCAGTCATAGCATCTGTACTGGTTACTGCGCGAAGAGCTACAGCGCGTTCGTAAGTACGTTCGTCGCCCATTACGCCGACGCTCTGTACTGGCAACAAGATTACACCTGCTTGCCATACCTGGTCGTACAATCCCCAGTCACGCAATCCCTGAATGAAGATATCATCTGCATCCTGCAGGATTCTTACCTTTTCGCGAGTGATATCACCTAAGATACGTACTGCCAAGCCCGGTCCTGGGAATGGATGGCGGGTAATCAGGTGTTCTGGCATACCCAGCTCGCGACCTACACGGCGTACTTCATCTTTAAATAACAGACGAAGAGGTTCGCAAAGTTTCAGGTTCATCTTTTCAGGAAGACCTCCTACGTTATGATGACTCTTGATTACGGTACCGGTGATAGACAATGATTCGATGCAGTCTGGATAGATAGTTCCCTGTGCCAGCCATTTTACATCTTTAATCTTATGGGCTTCTTCATCGAAAACGTCGATGAAACCTTTACCGATAATCTTACGTTTGCGTTCAGGCTCTGTTACGCCTTCCAGTTCGCTGAAGAATTTTTCGCTGGCATCTACACCAATTACATTCAGACCCAGACATTCGTAATCGTGCAAAACGTTTTTGAATTCGTTTTTGCGCAACATTCCATGGTCAACGAATATACATGTAAGGTTTTTGCCGATAGCTTTGTTCAGCAGAACTGCTGCAACTGATGAGTCAACACCACCACTCAGTCCAAGTACAACTTTATCGTCACCAAGCTGTTCTTTCAGCTCGGCTACTGTTGTTTCAATGAATGAAGCAGCACTCCAGTCTTGTTTACCGCCACAGATGTCAACCACAAAGTTTTTCAAAATTTGTGTTCCGTCTTCACTGTGGAATACTTCCGGATGGAACTGTACGCCCCAAAGCTTTTCGTTCTTTGCCTGGTAAGCTGCAATTGCGACTTTGTCGGTAGAAGCGATAACCTCAAAGTTTTCAGGGATGGCAGTGATGGTATCACCGTGGCTCATCCATACTTGAGAGTTTTCGCGGATACCCTTCAGCAAAGGATTGTTATGATCGAACTTCGACAAGTGTGCACGGCCATACTCGCGTGTGTTGGCTGGCTCTACCTTACCGCCATTGATGTATGACATGAACTGTGCACCGTAGCAAATACCTAAAATAGGATATTTACCGCGAATGTCAGTCAGGTCTACCTTGAAGGCTTTCTCATCGTATACAGAGAAAGGGCTGCCAGATAAAATTACACCAATGACAGAGGGGTCATTGTGCGGAAACTTGTTGTAGGGTACAATCTCGCAATACATGTTCAGCTCACGTACACGGCGGCCAATCAGCTGCGTGGTCTGAGAACCGAAATCAAGAATAATGATTTTTTCCTGCATAAAGTTTTACGGGTTTAAATAACTTCTGCAAAGTTAGGAAAAAATAGGGGAATTCTAAAACAATACTTCGGTAAATTTTTACCGAAAAATTAAAAGTTAAACAATAAAACCGGCAAAAGTCGGTTCGGAAACAC
>ENA-UEQH01000176-UEQH01000176.1-human-gut-metagenome-genome-assembly--contig:-NODE-176-length-38092-cov-7.410391_pt1 | contig 38092 bp, 38 predicted proteins | sample MGYA00242945_ERZ507943 | MGnify/ENA primary metagenome ERZ507943 (study PRJEB26167, sample SAMN06115418) | human gut metagenome | host: Homo sapiens | place: China:Hubei | collected 2015-03-06 | study... | reverse complement strand
AGTCTTTTCAAGTGGTGCCGGTGGTGGGACTCGAACCCACACGGAGTTGCCCCCGGCGGATTTTGAATCCGCTACGTCTACCAATTCCATCACACCGGCATTATTCAGTTGTTGCGAGTCTCATTTTTCTGAATCCGCCGTAGGGCAGAACTTTAGGGCAGAACTCACAAAAAGCCCGTTCTTAGGATACACCGAAAAGTCAATAATTGCAAGGGTTAGGCCGGTTGGATGAGCTAGTAAGCGTACAGTCTTTTGAGTCCGCTACGTCTACCAATTCCATCACACCGGCAGGTGCAACAGTTATTATATGCGATGCAGGGAGCATTTGCAAGCAAAACTTTTCGAAAAAAGGCTCCGGCGCACTGCGCCGGAGCCTTTCACAATGTAAGATCACACGTAGCGCTGATTGATGACGTCGAACACGCCGCGCGTCGTGAGGCGCAGCGTTGGAATGACGGTCAGCGCCATGAACGAAAGCGTCATAAACGGGTCGACCCCGCGCGAGACGCCAAGCTTGAAGGCCTGCTCCTTGGCGTTTTCGAGCGCCTCGTTGACCTCGATAAGCGGCGCTTCGCTCATGATGCCTGCAATCTGGAGCTGGAGCTCGCCGAGCACCTTGCCGTCGTCCATCACGACGATGCCGCCGCCGAGCTCGACGACGCGGTTGACCGCCGCGGCCATGTCCTCCTCGTTCGCGCCGACGACGATGATGTTGTGGCTGTCGTGCGAGATGGATGTCGCCACCGCGCCGGACTTGAGGCCGTAGCCCTTGATGTAGCCGATGCCGATGTGGTGCGTGTTCTTGTGGCGCTCGATGACGGCAATTTTCAAGATATCGTCCTCAACGCTGATCTTTTCGGCGTAGCCCGCATCGGTCGTGACGATCTCGCCGGGCACCATGCCGAGCACCGCGCGCGGGCGGGACTCGATAAAGTCCGTGGCCTCAAGGTGCGCAACGTGGAACGTCTCGTGCGAGCGCTTGACGAGGTGCGGATCGATCTCGGGCGCTTCAAACGGCGTGACGGTCTTGCCGTCGAACATCAGCTTGCCCTTCTTGTAGACCTCAAGGATGTTGAAGTCGTCGAAATTGTCGATCACGACAAAGTCCGCAAGAAAGCCCGGTGCGATCGCGCCGCGGTTGTTGAGCAGGAAGTAGCGCGCGGCGTGGTGGCTCGCGCATTTGACGGCGATGATCGGGTCGACGCCCGCTTTGATGGCACGGCGCACGATGTAGTCGATGTGGCCCTTTTCGAGAAGATCGTTCGGGTGCTTGTCGTCCGTGCAGAACATGCAGTAGGTGTAATACTGCGGTGTGAGCAGCGGGAGCAGCGCGTCGAGGTTGCGCGCGGCCGTGCCCTCGCGGATCATGATGTACTGTCCGCGCTCGAGCTTGGCGATGGCATCCTCCACGGTGCTGCACTCGTGGTCGGAATAGACGCCGGCGGCGATGTAGGCGTTCAGGTCGTTGCCCGAAAGGCCGGGGGCGTGGCCGTCGATCTTCTTGTGGTGCGCCTGCGCGGCGACAATCTTTTCGAGCACCTGCTCGTCGGCGTTCGCGACGCCGACATAGTTCATCATTTCGGCCAGACCCTCGACGCGGTTGTGCTCGTAGAACGAGTCAATCGCGCGGTAATCGAGCACCGCGCCGGATTCGTCGAGCGGCGTTGCGGGCACGCAGGAGGGCAGCATGAAGCGCACATCGACGGGAAGATCCTCGGTCGCTTGCAGCATATATTCGATGCCGTCGGTGCCCATGACGTTCGCGATCTCGTGCGGATCAGTGATGACGGTGGTCGTTCCGTGCGGGATGACGGCGTTGGCAAATTCCTTGGGGGAAACGAGCGCGCTCTCTAAGTGGATGTGCGCGTCGACAAAGCCGGGCAGCACGAGCTTGCCGCCCATGTCGATCTCGACCGCGCCCTCGTAATGCTCGCCCATGCCTGCGATCAGCCCTTCGGCCACGGCGATGTCGCCATGACTGAGCTCATTGCAGAAGACGTTCACATACGTCGCGTTCTTGAGCACGAGGTCGGCCTTCTGCCGTCCCGAGGCCACCTCGACGACGTGGAGCTTCTTGTTCAGCTTGCGGTTGATCTTTCCTGCGTAGCTTTCCCGGTATGCCATGCGTTTTCCTCCTTATTTTGTTGTGTTTGACCAGTTTATCGGATAAATCATCCATCTTCCTCGTTTATTTTTTATAGGATACTACGTTCTTTCGCACTTGTCCAGCAGAAAAAGCTAAAATATTTTTAGTAAAACTGACGAAAAGTGAGAAGAATGCAGAAATTCACTGTATCATAAACTGTATGATGGACCGGACAAATACAGGCCGTTGCCGAAAGATTGCTTTTCACAAAATGCTGTTTACAAGCATCTGATAATACAGTATAATTAAACAAACGGTATAGAGATAAATGAATATTTTCAACTAAAAGACGAATAAAACGCGCTGGCATTCACTGCGCCGGGCTTGCTTGAAGTGGCCCGCACACAAAATGGAGGCTGCGGCAATTTTAGGACCGGACAAGGAGGGGGGAAGATATGAAAACCGAGCATTCCTGTTCCGCAAAGGGCGTTTTGGCTGCGCTGGGGAGATCCGCTTTGTATCTGCTCTTTTTCGTGGCGGTGCAGGTTTTGCTGCCCTTTGTCTATGGAATCGGTATCGCTGCCGATGCGGCAATCAATAGGGGAGCGGACCTTGCACAGGGGGCGCAGGCGGTGGCGGAGCGGCTTCTGGACAGCCTGTCGGCGCTCACGCTGCTATCGTGCCTGATCATCGCCGCGGTACTGCTGCTGTGGTTCCTGCTGCGGAAAAAGCCGCTATCCGAGGCGGCGGGCCTTCGTCACTGCTCGGGCTGGACGGTGGGCTTCTGCGCCTTCGGCGCGGTCGGCCTCTATGTGCTGGTCAGTCTGGTGCTTGCCCTGCTGCCGGAAAGCTGGATGGAGGAATATGGAAAAGCCATGCGCCTGAGCACAGAGACGGGGCTGATCCCGGCGCTTGCCGTGGTGGCCGGCGCGCCGGTTGCGGAGGAGCTCGTGTTCCGCGGCGTCATCCAGTCGCGGCTGGAACGGGCCATGCCGGTGTGGATCGCAATGGTACTGCAAGCGGTACTCTTTGGATTCATCCACGGAACGCCGGTGCAGATCGGCTACGCGTTTCTCATGGGCCTGCTTTTCGGCTATATTCGCTATCGCACGGGGAGCATCCTGCCCACGATCGCCGCGCACGCCGCGTTCAACGCAATGAACGACCCGCTGGGGCTTTTGGGCGGTTTTGCGGAGAAGTGGCAGTTCCTTGCCGTCATGGCCGCCGTATGCGCGGCGGGCTGCGTGCTCTGCCGCCGCGGTTTGAGCGGACTAAGAACAGCGCTGAAGGCCGAAGCAAGGTCCACATCGCCGACGGTCTGCGAGGAGATCACCGAATAACAGAGAAAGCGCCTTTCAAAGAAAGCTCTTTGAAAGGCGCTTTGCGCTTCTGTGATTGAATCTTTTTACTTCACGCTGCCGTCGGCGTTGAAGACGGGGAGCTTTTCAAGGAACAGAATGTCCTTGCGCTCGGCGGCGCCGCCCTCGGCAAGCACTGCCATGCGGCCCGCGACCGTGCCGCCCGCCTTTTCAACGAGGGCCTCCATCGCCTTGAGCGAGCCGCCCGTGGAGATGACATCGTCGACGAGCAAAATCTTCTTGCCGCGGATGAGATCCGCGTCGTCAGAGCCGAGGAAAAGCTTCTGCTGGGCGACGGTGGTGATGGACTTGTCCTCCACGGAAATGGGGTCGGGCATGTAGACCTTGGGGCCCTTGCGCGCGATAAAATACTTTTTCGCGCCGCTCTGGCGCGCCATCTCGTGGATGAGGGGGATGGACTTGGCCTCAGCGGTGAAGAGGTAATCGTAGTCGATGCCCTCGGCGAGCTTCAAGAGCTCTGCTGCGCAGCGCACGGTCAGCTCCGCGTCGCCGAACATGATGAAAGCACCGATATAAAGATCGTCCGTTACCTTGCAGATGGGAAAGTCGCGGTCAAGACCCGCGACATGCATCGGATAAGTCGCCATAAAAGGAAGCTCCCTTCGCGTTTTACATCTTTTTCTGCCGTTTCGCGCGGCAAACAGGATTTAGTATATCTTTTTTGCGCGGATTGTCAAGCGGTCAGACCTCGGTGTCGCCCTCGGGCAGGATGATTGCGCAGGCAATATAGGCGAGCACGCCGGTACCGGCGGCCAGAGCGAGGACCGCCCAGAGCACGCGCACGATCGACGGGTCAATGTTGAAGTAGTCTGCGATGCCTGCGCAGACGCCGCAGATCATCTTGTTGTTGCGGGACTTGTAAAGACGCTTTCTTTCGTCCATGATCGTTCTCCTTATCCGGCTGCGAGAGCAGCCACGGTGGGTTTGTAAACAACTATTATAGTATACCACGTTTTTGCACGTTGTAAAGCGCGGTTTTTCCGCGTTTTGGGCAGGAAAAGGGGAGTGCGCAGAGGAAAATGCGCGATAGTTTGCGCTTTTGCCGCTTTTTTGCCGGCAAGGGGCAAATTCCCCCTTGCAAGTTCCTTTTTTCTGTGATATAAGTACCACTTAGACAAATGCTGTGAAAGGGAAAATAGCGTGTTTGTTCCGCGTAGAGAGGACCGGTCGGCGGCTGGGAGCCGGTCTGCGGGATGTCGCTTGGTTCGCCCCCGAGCAGCCGCGAGGAAATGCGCGGCCGGTCAGCCCCCGTTACGGGCAACGAGCGCGCGCCTTTGGGCGCGAATCAGGGTGGTACCGCGGAAGAAAGTCTTTCGTCCCGAGAGTGTCGGGAGGAAAGACTGTTTTTTTTGCCCCTGCCGCCGATTTTTGAAATTCGGCAAATTTTTACCTGAAAAGGAGAAATGATATGAAACAACAACTGGAAGCGATCCGCAAGGCGGCGCTCGATGCGATCTCCGACGCCGGCAAGGCGGAGGACCTCGAAGCACTGCGCGTCCGCTACCTTGGCAAAAAGGGGGAGCTGACCGCCGTTTTGAAGCAGATGGGCAAGCTCAGCGCCGAAGAGCGCCCCGTGATCGGGCAGCTCGCCAACGACGTGCGCGCCAAGCTCGAGGCGGACATCGAGGAAAAGACGAAAGAGCTCGCCGACAAGGCCATGGAGCTCAAGCTCAAGTCCGAGGCCGTGGACGTGACCATCCCCGGCAAGCAGGAAAAGATCGGCGTGAAGCACCCGATGTATCAGGTGCTCGACGAGATCAAGGACATCTTCGTCGGCATGGGCTTTGAAATTCTCGAAGACCGCGAGGTCGAACTTGCCGAGTACAACTTCACGAAGCTCAACGTCGAGGAGGGCCATCCCGCCCGCGAGTGGAGCGACACGTTCTATTTCACCGAGGACAGCTCGATCCTTTTGCGCACGCAGACCTCTCCGATGCAGATCCACGCGATGGAGACGCGCGAGCTGCCCATCCGTATTCTAGCCCCCGGCCGCGTGTACCGCAAGGACGAGGTCGACGCCACGCACTCGCCCATGTTCCACCAGATCGAGGGCATGGCCATCGACAAGGGCATTACGATGGCGGACCTCAAGGGCACGCTCAACGAGGTCGTGCGCCAGCTCTACGGCGAGCACACGGTCACGCGCTTCCGCCCCCATCACTTCCCGTTCACCGAGCCGAGCTGCGAAATGGACATTCAGTGCCACAAGTGCCACGGCGCAGGCTGCCCCACCTGCAAGGGCGAGGGCTGGATCGAGGTGCTCGGCGCCGGCATGATCCACCCGAAGGTCCTCGAGGGCTGCGGCATCGACTCCACGGTCTATTCCGGCTGGGCGTTCGGCATGGGCCTTGAGCGTCTGGCGCTCGGCCACTTCAAGATCAGCGACCTGCGTTTGATCTTCGAGAACGATGTCCGCTTCCTCGAACAGTTTTAATATTCCTCGCGAAAGCGGCGAGCCGCTTTCTGCGATCTCTTTCGCAGGGTGCTGCGCCGCACTCGCTTTGCTCGCACGAGCGCACCCTGAGCGGTGTTTTTTGTGACGCGCATGTCGTCACAAAAAACGAAATTTGATTGTTACTTCTTAGGAGGATACAAATATGATCCTATCCCGTAATTGGCTCAACGAATTCGTTGACCTCAAGGATATCACCGATAAGGAATTCAACGACGAGATGACGCTCTCCGGCTCGAAGGTCGAGACCATCGAGTGTCCCGACGAGAACCTCAAGAACGTGGTCGTCGGCAAAATTCTCGAGATGAAGCGCCATGAAAACTCCGACCACATGTGGGTCTTGAAGATCGACGTCGGTCAGGCTGAGCCCGTGCAGATCGTTACCGGCGCGTGGAACATCCATGTGGGAGACTATGTCCCCGCAGCGCTGCACGGCGCGCATCTGCCGGGCGGCGTGAAGATCGAAAAGGGCAAACTGCGCGGCGTCGAGTCGAACGGCATGCTCTGCTCGCTCAAGGAGCTTGGCATGACGGCGGAGCATGACTTCCCCTATGCCGTCATCACGCCCGCGGCGCTTCTGAACGACTATCATCCAATCGACCCCGCGAAGCCCTCCATCCCCGCGGACATTAAGCCCGGCGACAAGGTCTACGGCCCCGTGGTTGCCGCCCGGGTGCTTGAATGCGCCCCGCTGATCGACGGCACGTTCCACACCTGCCTCGACCTCGGCAATGCGACCGCCGTGCCCGATACGCGCTGCTCCAACCTCCACGAAGGCGACCTTGTCGCGTACAACACGAAGAGCGACACGATCTGCACGCTCGAAGACCTGCACGCCGAGCAGAAGGAGTTCCCTCACTGCATCGCCGACGGTATCTTTGTCTTACAGGAAGAGGACGCCGAGCCGGGCCTCAACATAGCGCACATCCTCGGCTTTGACGATTCCATCGTCGAGTTTGAGATCACGCCGAACCGCCCCGACTGCCTTTCCGTCATCGGCCTTGCCCGCGAGGCGAGCGCGACGTTCAAGCGCCCCCTTAAGCTGCACACGCCCGAGCCGCACGGCTGCGGCGGCAGCATCGCCGACCTTGTCGACATCGACATTGAGGACGGCGACCTCTGCCCGCGCTACACCGCGCGCATGGTGAAAAACGTCAAGATCGCTCCGTCTCCGCGCTGGATGCGCGAGAGATTGCGCGCGAGCGGCGTGCGCCCCATCAACAACATCGTCGATATCACAAACTATGTGATGCTCGAATACGGCCAGCCGATGCACGCCTTTGACTTCAGCTGCGTCGAAGGCGGCCACATCATCGTGCGCACCGCGCGCGAGGGCGAGATCATCCAGACGCTCGACGGCAACGAGCGCAAGCTGACGCCGAACATGCTCTGCATCTGCGACGAGCACAAGCCCGTCTGCGTCGCGGGCGTCATGGGCGGTGCGAACAGCGAGATCGTCGGCGACACGGCGATGGTGCTCTTTGAGTCCGCTAACTTCAACGGCGTTTCCGTGCGCCGCACGGCCAGCGCCCTCGGCATGCGCACCGACGCCTCCTCCCGCTATGAAAAGGGCCTCGACATGATGAACACCATCAAGGCCGTCGAGCGCGCCTGCGAGCTCGTGGAGCTGCTCGGCTGCGGCGAGGTCGTCGACGGCGTGATGGACGTGGTCGCCAAGGAAAAGGCCCCCACGGTCGTCAAGCTCGAACCCGACAAGATCAACGCCCTGCTCGGCACGGAACTCAGCGAAGACCTGATGCGCGAAATTCTTGTCTCCCTCGGCTTTATCCTGAATGGCGACGACATCTACGTGCCGTCCTGGCGCGGCGACGTCGAGCATTACAGCGACATTGCCGAAGAGGTCGCGCGCTTCTACGGCTACAATAAGATTCCCTGCACGCTCATGCGCGGCGAGACCACGCGCGGCGGCTTTAGCGAGCAGCAGCGCTTCGACCGCGCCATCGGCGGCGCTGTGCGCGCGCTGGGCTACGATGAGATCATCACCTATTCCTTCATCAGCCCGACCTATTACGATAAGATCCGCATGCCGAAGGATTCCTCGCTGCGCAACTCCCTGAAGATTTTGAACCCGCTGGGCGAGGATACCTCCATCATGCGCACGACGATCCTGCCGAGCATGCTCGAGATCATTGCCCGCAACCACAGCTACCGCAACAAGTCCGCCCGCCTCTATGAGCTCGGCAAAATTTACCTGCCGCGCGAGGATGGCCTTGCTGACGAGCCGAAGTACCTCTCCCTCGGCGCTTACGGCGACGGCGTGGACTTCTTCTCCTTCAAGGGCAGCATCGAGACGCTGCTGCACGAGCTGCGCATCACGGATGTCAAGTACGTCGCCTGCACCGACAATGATTCTTATCACCCCGGCCGCTGCGCGAAAGTGTATGCGGGCGAGACATACCTCGGCGTGTTCGGCCAGATCCATCCGCTCGTCGCGGCGAACTACGGCATGGACACCGAGGTCTACACCGCAGAGCTGAGCTTCGATGCGATGTATGAAAAGCGCGGCGACATCCCTGTCTACCAGCCGCTTCCGAAGTTCCCCGCCGTCACGCGCGACATCGCCGTCGTGTGCGACGAGGCCGTCACGGTCGGCGCGCTCGAAGAGAGCATCCGCCGCGGCGCGAAGGGCCTTCTCAAGGATGTGTCGCTGTTCGATATTTACCGCGGCCCCGGCGTGGCCATCGGCAAGAAGAGCGTGGCGTTCAACCTCGTTCTGCGCGCGGATGACCGCAGCCTGACCGGCGAAGAGGCAGATGAGGACGTCCAGTCCATCCTCGCAGCGCTCAAGGCCGACCACAACGCGGTGCTCCGCTGAGAATTCCTTAAGGAAACATTACGATTTGGTTACAGTTGACAGCGCTCTCTTTACTTTTTGAAATTGCGTTGCTATACTGTCTGCATGGAAAGGAGGGGCTCTCCCAATGGAAGAATTTACCCGAAAGTTTAATGTTGCGCAGGAAAAGGACGCTGAGATCCGTCATATTCTGACCACCGTTTATGCCGCGCTGGAGGATAAGGGCTATAATCCCATCAACCAGATCGTGGGCTACATCCTGTCGGAGGACCCCACCTATATCACGAACCATAACAACGCCCGCACGCTGATCCGCAAGCTGGATCGCGATGAGCTGCTGCAAACGCTTGTGCGCAGCTACCTCGGCAAGTAAGCGAAAAGCGTCAGAATAACGACCCTCGGAGACCGTGAACGCGGCCTCTGAGGGTTTGTTGCATTTTTTCGCCCCACTTTTATTGACAAGGGGGGCAAAAAATGCTATACTGCAAAAAGTTACAAAACGGTTACAAAGTTACAAATTGGTTACAAGGACAGGAGTGAGTCAGATGGCAGAAGCTACGGAAGGTCTCGTTTACCGCGGACACCCGCTGCGCCGTGTGGATAATCTCATCTACTACGGCTCGATGGCGGATAAATATATCGTGATGATGCAGGTGTTGGATACCACGCCGCTCAAGGATATCACGCTTGCCAAGCGCGTTTCCATTCAGTTGCAGATGACGGACGCAAGCCTTCGTTCGCGCGACCGTGTGGTCCGCTCGACGGAAAAAGGAAGCCTTGGCGAGGCGATGGAATTTGCCTCCATCTGGCTTGAGCGCGCGCTGAGCGGCAAGATGTAAATAGCCGCCGCGCAGCCCCCTGATTTTATTCACGAAAGGATGACTCAGCTATGAGAAACCATTCACGATGCTTATCATTCCTGCTTTCGGGCATTCTCTCCGTCAGCCTGCTCGCGCCGCTCTCTTCGGCGCAGGCCGCTTACGACGGTTCGATCCGCAACCTCGTTGACCGCGTGACGGTGCTGACGGAATCCGTTCAGACCGAGAGCGCGAACGAAGAAGAGCTCGCCAAGCTCGATGAGATGCAGGCAGAGCTTGAAGACAAGGCCGACGCCAAGGAAGATGTGAGCGAGACCGAGACCGTCTCCATGGTCGTTACGGGCGGCACGATCAACGTGCGCACGGGTCCCGGCACGAATTACGACAAGATCACGCAGGTGGTCAGCGGCAAGCAGGTCACCGTCGTCGGTGAATCGAACGGCTGGTATCAGGTCACGTTCGGCTCCACGACCGGCTGGCTGCTCGGTGAATATCTGCGCGATCCTGCCGACCTCGACGGCACAGTGGGCGCAAAGGTCGTCTCCATGGCGATGCCCTTCCTCGGCACGCGCTACCGCTCCGGCGGCGCGTCCCCCAACGGCTTTGACTGCTCGGGCTTCACGATGTATCTCTACGCGCAGCTCGGCTACTCCCTGCCGCACTCGGCGACCGCCCAGTATAAGAACTGCGGCTACGCCGTCGCCAAATCCGACTTGCAGCCCGGTGATCTGGTGTTCTTCTCGGATTCCTCACACGCCATCGGCCACGTCGGCATCTACATCGGCAACGGTCAGATCATCCACGCGCGCTACAGCGTCGGCAAGATCACGATCGACAGCCTGTCCGCGAGCTACTATGCTTCCCGCTATGTCGGCGCGAAGCGCATCGCGTAAAAGTACATAAAGAAAGCGGAACAGCTTAGGCTGTTCCGCTTTTTTACTTCATCAAAAAGCAGCGAAGCTGCTTCTTGATGAGAGAGCTTCAGGAAATGGTGCTCACCGCGCCATTTCCTGCAAAGTGTCGCTGCGGACGCGCGTGTCGTCCCCCGCGACGGATCAAAATACTTGCCGCCTGCGGGCGGCAAATGAAGTCGATTGACCGTTCGCCTTGCCTTGCGCAGATAGTGCGAGCTGTTACTCAACAGGTGTTTCGGCGTCGCTTTCCTCGGCCTTCTTCACCTCCGCGGCGCGGATGGCTTCTGCTTCGGCCTTGGCTTCAGCGAGGACTTTTTTCTCGCTCTTTGTTTTGAGCTGCTTTTCGTCGAACTGCGCCCAGAGATCAGGGCGGCGGAGCATCGTGCGCTTGTAGCTCTCTTTTTTGCGCCATTTGGCCACGTTTTCGTGGTGGCCGGAGAGCAGCACGTCCGGCACGCGGCGGCCGTGCCATTCATCGGGGCGGGAATACTGCGGATACTCCAAAAGCCCAGCCCAGTGGGACTCCTCGGTGAAACATTCCTCCTCGGGCAGCACGCCCGGGACCATGCGGCAGATGGCGTCCGTCACGGCCATGGCGGGAATTTCGCCGCCCGTGACGACGAAGTCGCCCATCGAGAGCTCTTCGTCCACGCACTCGTCGATAAAGCGCTGGTCGATGCCCTCGTAGTGGCCGCAGACTAAAATGAGGTGGTCATACTTATCCTTCAGCTCGCGCGCCACGCTCTGCGTGAACGTGCGCCCGCAGGGGGAGAGGTAGATCGTATGCCCGCGGCTGCCAGCCTCCTCGCACACATGCGCCCAGCAGCGGTACAGGGGGTCTGCCTGCATCACCGCGCCGCGCCCGCCGCCGTAGGGGTAGTCGTCGACCTGCATCTGCTTGTTCGTCGTGTAGTCGCGGATCTGGTGCGTCTTGATCGTGATGTAGCCGCGCTCCTGCGCGCGGCCAAGGATGCTGACGTTCATCATCGCGTCGACCGAAGCGGGGAAGAGCGTTAAAATATCAATCCTCATCGGTCTCTAACCCCTCGATCATGTGCACGCTGATCTCGCGCGATTCCTCGTCGATGTCCGTGATGAAGATATCCTTCACCGCGGGGATGAGATAGGTCTTCTCCTCGCCTTTGACCTTGTAGAGCTTGTGGGCGGGGTAGGAGAGCACGTCCACCACCGTGCCGATATACGTGTGGGGGAAGTAGTTATAGACGTTCATGCCGATGATCTCGGCATCGAAGTGCTCACCTGGCTTGAGCTGGACATCGTTGCGGCGAATGGAGAGCACCTTGCGCTTGAGCGCGGCGGCAGCATCCATGTCGTCGACCTCGGGCAGCTTCATGAGCACCATGTCGCCCTGCACGCGCTTGCTCGTCGGGCGGAAGGGCGCACCGTCCATGTAGAACGTTTTGAACCCGCACAGAAGCTCTGGGCTCACGTCCCAGGGCTGTACCTTGACCTCGCCGCGCACGCCGTGCGTGTTCACGATCTGGCCGACTTCGATATATTCCGGGCGCGCGCTCGGCTGCGGCGCGCTCTTTTTGGAAAAGAGACCCATTGTCATGCTCCTTTGTTTTGTTCTATCCATCCAGTATAGCGGAATCGGCGGGGGATGGCAAGAATAAAAAACGTTCCCGAGAGCTTCTCGGGAACGTTTTTGCAGTTCAGTCTACGATGTCGACAGACACCTTTACGCCGGTGCGCTGAGCATAGGAGCGGACGACCGTGCGGATCTCCTTGGCAATGCGGCCCTGACGGCCGATGACCTTGCCCATATCGTCAGGTGCGACGCGCAGCTCCAACGTAAGCTCGTCCGCGCCCTGCTTCTCCGTGACGGTGACGTCATCGGGATGCTCAACAAGGCTGCGGGCGATGTAGAGCAGCAAGTCTTTCATTTCTTGCACCCCGGGTCTTACAGCGCGTTGACTTTCTTCAGCAGCGCACGGACCGTGTCGGTGGGCTGAGCGCCGGTCTTGATCCACTCCTGAGCGCGCTCAGCGTCGATCTTGATCTCGGCGGGGGAGACGCAGGGATTGTAGGTGCCGATCTCTTCGATGAAGCGGCCGTCGCGGGGATAACGGGAATCAGCGACGACAACACGATAGAAAGGAGCCTTCTTGGCGCCCATTCTGCGCAGACGAATTTTAACCATGGTTACTACCTCCAAAAATAATGTAAATGATTTTGTATTATGATGAAATGCTTGTGCACTTATCAACGGAAATTACTTGAAGCGTTTCTTGCGCCCGAAACCGCGCATCCGGCCGCCGCTGAAGCCGCCCATGCCCTTTGGCATCTTGCCGCCGCGCGTGACCTGCTTGATCATGCTCTGCATCATCTCAAACTGCTTGAGCAGGCGATTGACGTCCACAACCTCGAGTCCGCAGCCGGCGGCGATGCGCTTTTTGCGGCTGGCGCCGAGCACCGCGGGATTCTCGCGCTCGTAGGGTGTCATCGAGAGGATGATCGCCTCGGTGTGTGCCATCATCTTGGGGTCAAGCTCGGCGTTTGCCATCTGCTTGCCGAGCTGGCCGGGCATCATGCCCGCGAGCTGTTCAAAGCTGCCCATGCTCTTGAGCTGGACGAGCTGGTCGTAATAGTCGGAGAGAGTGAAGCGGTTCTTTTTGAGCTTTTCTTCGAGCTTTTTCGCCTTTTCCTCGTCGATGCTCTGCTCGGCGCGCTCGATGAACGACAGCACGTCGCCCATGCCGAGGATGCGCTGCGCCATGCGGTCGGGGTGGAAGGGCTCGATCATGTCGAGCTTTTCGCCCGTGCCCATGAACTTGATGGGCTTGCCGGTCGCCGCGCGGATCGAGAGGGCTGCGCCGCCGCGGGCGTCGCCGTCGAGCTTCGTGAGCACGACGCCGTCGATGCCGAGTGCCTCATCAAAGGCGGTGGCGGCGTTCACGGCGTCCTGACCGGTCATCGCGTCGACGACGAGCAGAATCTCGGTCGGCTTGACGGCGGCCTTGATGCGCTTGAGCTCGTCCATCAGCGCTTCGTCGATGTGCAGGCGGCCTGCGGTATCGAGGAAGACCATGTCGTTGCCGTGGTCACCGGCGTACTTGACGGCCTCCTGCGCGATCTGAACGGGGTCGATCTGACCCATTTCGAAAACGGGAATATTCAATTGCTTGCCGACGACCTGTAACTGCGTGATGGCCGCGGGACGGTACACGTCGCACGCGGTGAGCAGCGGACGGTGGCCCTGCTTGCGGAAGTAGCCCGCGAGCTTGGCGACGTTCGTCGTCTTACCGGCGCCCTGTAAGCCGACCATCATGACGACCGTCGGCGGCTTGGAGGCGAAGGTCAGCTTCGCATTGGCACCGCCCATGAGCGCGGTGAGCTCTTCGCTGACGATCTTGATGACCTGCTGGGCAGGGGTCAGGCTGTCGAGCACCTCGGCGCCGACGGCGCGCTCAGAGACGGTTTTGACAAAGTCCTTGACGACCTTGTAGCTCACGTCTGCTTCGAGGAGCGCCAGGCGCACCTCACGCATTGCGAGCTTGATGTCCTCTTCGCTCAGGCGGCCCTTGCCGCGCAGGTGTTTGAATGTGGCGTTGAGCTTTTCGCTCAGTCCTTCAAATGCCATGGATGTATTACTCCTTGAGTGCCGCCGCCTCGGCCTCGATCACGCCGGCAAGCTCTTCGAGCTGGCGGTCCTCATACCGGCGGAAGTTGAGCTGCTTGATCTGCTCGGCCGCGTCCGTGATCTTTTCCACGTGGGGCTGAAGCTGCATGAAGCGCTTGATGAGCCCCGTCTTGTCTTCGATCTCGGTCATGTAGTTCTCCGCGCGCACGATGACGTCGCGCACGCCCTGGCGGGAGATGCCGTAATTCTCGGCAATTTCGGAGAGCGACAGATCCTCGTTATAGTAGAGATCATAGAATTCCTTCTGGCGGTCGGTGAGAAGCTCCCCATAAAAGTCGAAGAGCATCGTCATACGAAAGGTCTGGTTTTTCACGGGAAGTTCCTCCTTGTGCAGATTCTTATGTAAAGTTTTATACCTTTACAACATGAATCAGTTTACATGATTTTATCAAAATTGTCAAGGAAAAATCGCAAGAAAAACGTCATGCGAGCAGAAAATTCTTCCGTTTTTGCGCCGGAAAGTGCGGTGTAAGCAGAAAAGTGTGGAATTGTTCACAGTTTCGTGGTATCCTAAGGGCAAATTCTGAAAAATGACCACAGGAGGAATCCGTGATGGAACCGGTCAGACTTGAGATCGCACCCGAGGTGAACCTCGACTATGTGCGCTCGGATAAATTCAAAACGGGGACGCTGAGCGTGCAGCTCATCACGCCGATCAACGAAAGAACGGCGAGCTTTGGCGCGCTGCTGCCGAGCGTGCTGCGCCGCGGCACGATGTCGCACCCCGATATGCGCTCACTTTCCACCGCGCTCGACCTGCTCTATGGCTCGTCCATCGGCTGCACGGTACGCAAAAAGGGCGAGAACCAGTGCATCGGCTTTGCCGCGAGCTTCATCGACGAGGAATTTGTCCCGGGAGGAGAAAAGCTGCTCGAGCCGATGTGCGACCTTTTGGGCGAGCTGCTGCTCGACCCCGTGACGCGCAACGGCCGCTTCCTGAACGACTATGTCGAAAGCGAGAAGCAGAACCTCATCGACGCCATCCTCGGCATCATCAACGACAAGCGCGACTACGCAGACCTGCGCTTACTTCAGGAGATGTGCCGCGGCGAGCGCTACGGGGTGGACAAGTTCGGCTCCATCGCGTGCGTTGAGAAGATCACGAACCAGACGCTCTTCCGCTACTATCAGGAGTTACTCTCCACCGCGCACTTGGAGCTCTTCTACTGCGGCAGCGCCAAGCGCGAGCGCGTGGAGGAGGCCATCTCCCGCGCGTTTGCGCCGCTTCAGCGCGGGCGTGTCTTGCCGCCGGTCATCGCGGAGAAGAAAAACGCGCCGGAGACACCGCGCGAGATCACCGAGTGCATGGACGTGACGCAGGGAAGGCTCTCGATGGGCTGGCGCGCGTCGACGAACGACGCACCTGCGATGATGCTGGCAAATTTGATTTTCGGCGGGTACAGCAATTCCAAGCTCTTTTTGAACGTGCGTGAAAAGCTGTCCCTCTGCTATTATGCTTCTTCCGCCTATCACCGCTCCAAGGGCATCGTGACGGTCTCGTCCGGCATTGAGTGCAGGGATGTGGAGACCGCCAAGCGTGAAATTCTTGCCCAGCTTGCAAGCGTGCAGCGCGGCGAATTTGAGGAATGGGAGGTCGAGGGCGCGAGAGCGTGCCTGATCGCGTCGCTCGAATCGCGCGGCGACAGCGCGGGCCGCATGGAGGAAAATGCCCTCGGTCAGGCGGCCACGGGCATCCGCGAGACAGCGGATGAGCTCATCGCGGCGCTGCGCGCCGTGACGAACGAGCGCATCGCCGAGGCCGCGCAGAGCATGACGCTTGACACGGTGTATTTCCTGACAGGGGAGGACAGCAAGGATGAATGAGAAGAGCTACCCCCGCATTGGGGAAACGGTCCTGGAAAAGACGCTGCCGAACGGCTTGAAGATATTCATCGTCCCCAAGCCCCAGCACCGCAAAAAATACGCCTTTTTCGCCACGCGCTACGGTGGGATGGACATGCAGTTCATCCGAAACGGCGAAAAGTGCGACACGCCCGCGGGCATCGCGCACTATTTAGAGCACAAGATGTTCGACACGAAGGACGGCAACGCCCTACAGGTACTCTCGCAAAACGGCGCAGAGCCGAACGCCTTTACCTCCAACGCGATGACGGGCTATTACTTTGACTGCACCGAGCATTTTGAAGAAAACCTGCGCATCCTGCTCTCGTTTGTCTCCGTTCCGTACTTTACGGACGAAAGCGTGGCAAAGGAACGCGGCATCATCGGTCAGGAGATCCGCATGGTCGAGGATTCGCCCGACTGGCAGGTCTACGAAAGGCTCCTTGCCTGCCTGTACCGCTCGTCGCCCGCGCGCGTGCCCATCGCCGGCACGGTCGAGAGCATCGCGGGCATCACGGCGGAAACGCTGTACGACTGCCACCACGCGTTCTACTGTCCGTCCAATATGGCGCTGTGCGTTGTTGGCAACGTCGATCCCCACACGGTGATCGCGCTGGCCGAGGAGGTCTTGCCCCGCGAGCGCGGCGAGGAGATCGCACGCTGCTATGGCGAAGAAGAGGACGACGCTGCCGCGCAGAAGGAGACCGTCACGCAGATGGAGGTCGCGCTGCCGCAGTTTTTAGTCGGCTTTAAGTGCGAGACGAACGAGGGTGACCTTTTGCGCCAGTCGCTCATCGGCGAGATGGCGAGCGACGTGCTGCTCGGCGATTCGTCGCCGCTCTACCAGCGCCTTTACGACGAGGGACTCATCAATTCGAGCTTTGGCGGCGGCTTTGACCAGCTGCCGGGCGTCGCGGTTCTGTGCGCCGGCGGCGAGAGCGGGCAGCCGCAGGAAGTGAGCGACGCGATCTTGGAAGAGGCGCAGCGCCTCGCGCGCGAGGGCATCGACCCTGACTTTTTCGAGCAGATCCGCCGCGCGAGCTTCGGCGCGACGCTGCGCGCGCTCAACTCGTTTGAAAATATCGCCATCTCCATGGCGGACGGCTACTTCCGCGGCTTCGATGCGCTCCGGTTCCCCGAGGCGTACGCGAGCATCGAAAAAGCGGATGTCGAGCGCTTCCTGCGCGAAAACCTGACGGACAGCCGCCGCGCCATCTCCATCATCGAACCCAAGAAAGAAGGATAACGATCCCATGAGCTTTTCCGACGCGCCCATCAGCTTTCCCGGCCTTTTCGGCGACTGGCAGTTCACCGTGCCGTCCAAGGCATTGAACATCGGCAACGGCATCTACTGGTACGGCATCATCATTGCCGCGGGCATGCTGCTGGGACTCTATTTCTGCATGAAGCAGGCACCGAAATACGGCCTGAGCGAGGATAATATCATCGACACGGTGCTCTGGGTCATCCCGCTTTCCATCATCGGTGCGAGGATTTACTATGTGCTTTTCTACCTCGACCTGTTTCGCGGGAGCGACGGCTCGATCAACTGGTCGTCGACCTACCGCATCTGGGACGGCGGCCTTGCCATCTACGGCGGTGTCATTGCGGGCTTTTTGACGGCGTATCTTTTCAGCCGCCGCCGCAAGATCTCCTTCTGGGCGCTGGCGGACTGCTGCGTGCAGGGACTTTTCATTGGGCAGGCTATTGGCCGCTGGGGCAACTTTATGAACCGGGAAGCCTTCGGCGCGGCGACGGAGCTCCCCTGGCGCATGCGGCTCTGGACGTCGGCCACGACGTATATGGATGTACACCCTACGTTTCTTTATGAGAGCCTGTGGAATGTGATCGGTCTGCTGCTGCTTTATTTTGTCGTGTCCCGCGCCCGCCGCTTCGACGGGGAGAACACCTGCTTTTACTTCATCTGGTATGGTCTCGGCCGTTTCTGGATCGAGGGGCTGCGCACCGACAGTCTGTATCTTTTCCACTGGACGCTGTTTGGTCAGCGCATCCGCGTGTCGCAGGCGTTGTCGCTCGTGATGGTGCTCGTGTGCGCAGGGATCCTCGTCTATCAGTTCAAGGTCAAAAAGGCCGACGGGTCGAATCTGTTTGTCAAGCGTGTGCAGCAGACAACGGAGGCGGAAGAAGCCGCCGCTGAGCCTACCGCGCCGGACGAGAAGCAGTAAGCTCTATGCACTATCACATCGACAAAACCGCCGCGCAGAGCGCGTATTTACAGCTCTATCACCAGCTGCGGCGCGACATCGTCAGCGGTGTTTACCCGCTGGGGACGAAGATGCCCAGCAAGCGCCTGATCGCAACAGAGACAGGCGTGAGTGTCATCACGGTCGAGCACGCGCTGGCAATCCTATGCGACGAGGGGTATTTGGAATCCCGCGAGCGCAGCGGCTTTTTCGTGAGCTTCGCCGCGGCGGACTGCTTCCCGGTCTCCGAGACGGAGACCGAGCGCCGCATGACCGTTTCTCACGGGACGGAGGATGAATTTCCGTTCCCGTCGCTCGCCAAGACGATGCGGCGTGTACTCAGCGAGTACGGCGAGAGTATTCTCGTCAAGTCGCCAAACAACGGCTGCGCCGAGCTGCGCGGCACCATTGCGGCGTATCTCTCCCGCTCGCGCGGCATCAGCGTCCAGCCGGGACAGATCGTGATCGGCTCGGGCGCGGAATACCTCTACGGACTCATCGTGCAGCTTTTGGGGCGCGAGCGCGTGTTTGCGCTCGAAGACCCGTCTTACGACAAGATCCGCAGGGTGTATCAGGCGCACGGCGTCACGTGCGAGATGCTGCGCCTCGGCAGCGACGGCATCCGCTCCGATGAGCTCACCCGCGCGAGCGCGACGGTGCTGCATGTCACGCCGTTCCACAGCTTCCCGAGCCAGGTGACCGCCAGCGCGGGCAAACGCCGCGAATATCTCCGCTGGGCGGAGGAGCGCGGCGGCTACATCGTCGAGGACGACTTCGATTCGGAATTCAGCGTGTCGAGCAAGAGCGAGGATACGCTCTTCGCCCTCGAACCCGAGCGCTCGGTCATCTACATGAATACGTTCTCCAAGACCATCGCGCCGTCGATGCGCGTGGGCTACATGGTGCTGCCGCCCGCGCTCTCCGAGCAGTTTCGGCGCGAGGTGGGATTCTATTCCTGCACCGTGCCGGTCTTTGAGCAGTATGTGCTTGCCGAGCTCATCGGCAGCGGCGACTTCGAGCGCCACATCAACCGCATCCGCCGCAGACGGCGGAAAGAATGAAAAAGCGGCGGCAAAGCCGCCGCTTTCAAAAAGTTTGAAAAATCGCTTGACGCGAAAAAATCTTTGTGCTATACTTCCATTTGCATTTGAACGAATGCGCTGGTGTAGCTCAGTCGGTAGAGCAGCTGATTCGTAATCAGCAGGTCATGTGTTCGAGTCACACCACCAGCTCCAAAAAGCATCGAAAACTTCGGTTTTCGGTGCTTTTTTGTTGCAAAAACGCCGGAATAAAGTGCTCCCCAAGTCAAGGACATTTTCATTTGACCCATAGCGGCAGCATACCGGCGGGGTACTCACCTGTGGTGATGTAGTGGTAATATTCGTTAGGGGATAGCTTCGCCAGATCCCACTGGCAGCGGTCGTTGTTGTAGTAATCCATCCAGCGGTCAATGGAGGCTTTGGCGGCCTCAAAAGACGTCCACCCCGGGATCTCACTGGCCAGCTCGTCCTTCATGTGCCCGAAGAAGCTCTCTTGGGGCGCGTTGTCCCAGCAGTTCCCTCTGCGGGACATGGACCGCCGCAGCGCGCTGTTCTCCACCAGCTGGATGAACTTCAGACTGGTGTAGTGGGTACCCTGGTCGCTGTGGATCACGGTCTCCTTGCTCAGCGAGATCCCATGGTGCTTTACCAGCAGCTGGACCGTTTCCAAAACAAAATCCACTTCCAGCGATTCGCTCATCGCATAGGCCAGGACCTGCTTTGTGCAGGAATCCAGGATCGTGGAGAGGTAGCAGAATCTGCCGCAGAGCGGGATGTATGTGATGTCCGTCAGGAGGATGGCTCTCGGCCCATGAGACTTGAATTCCCGGTTGACCAAATTCTCCGCGGCGCTGCCCATTCGGATGGATCGCTGCAATCTGCGGTAGGGATTCGGCTTTCGGATGGGGCAGGTGAGCTTGTATTTCCGCATCAGGCGGCGGATCTTCTTCACGTTCATTCGGATACCCATGTGCAAAAGCCGCATATGAATGCCGCGAACGCCCTTTGCGTAGCCCCGGAACCGGTATGCCTCCAGGATCTGTTCGAATGCCGCCCGGTCCTTCGCCTCCCGAAGCTCTCTGTTTTTTTCAGAACGCACCCAGTTGTAGTAGCCGGAGCGGGAGACACCTGCCAATTCGCACAGGTCTTTCACGGTGAGGATGTTGTTCCGATCCGCCAACGCGGCGCGAATAGCCTCAAATCTCTCTCCGGCGCTGTCCATGGCTATTCTCCCGGCTTGCCGTGCAGCCGCATGACTTTTTTTAAGAACGCCATCTGCTGCTGGAGACACAAAATCTCCCGTTTCATGCGTCTGGCGGCTTCGTCAGACGGGGCGGATGCCCCCTCTGTCTGGTTGTTCCCGCCACCTGGTATACGCACACCGCCCCGGGCGCCCTCATGAAAGCCCTCCGGCAATCTGGCCTCCCGCCGGATGCGCTTTGTAGTATTGTGGATCCGCTCGAAACCCAGAACTTCCGTGTTATAGCCCAGCTTGCGGAAGGCGGCTGTGCCGGTGTAGCCCTGGAGACTGAGCGCCCAGAACGCCTCCTTGAAAGCGAGGGTGTAGGATATGCTGTCTGCCGTCACCCGCAGCGTGTAGGGGTTTGCCTGCAGATGCTTCAGTTCCTCTGGTGTGAATTTCTTCTTCGTGCCCATACAGCACCTCCGTTCGGTAGTTCTATCATAACACAGGTGCGGCGCTTCTGACCCTATGGGTCAAATGCGTGTCCGCCGAACGGGGCCGTGGGTCAAAATCTCGTGTCCATTTTCTTGGGTACAGTTTAGAAATGGTGTGGGTCAAAATGTGGGTCAACTGCCTGACCCACATGCGGAAATGCACGGAAAGGGTGAAAGAGTACCGGAGAGGAAGCTGCTTCCTTTCCGATGCTCTTTTTGAAAGATGCCTTTACCTTACCTGTGCCATGAAGTTTCCCATCTTTTCTGCGGCACTTCTCTGCATTTGCCGTGTGACGTGGGTGTAGGTGCGGAGCGTAAAGCCAGCGTCGTAGTGGCCCAGCATCGAGGATACTGTTTTCACATCCACACCGTTATGCAGTGCCAAGGTCGCGAACGTATGACGCAGGTCGTGGAACCTGATATGCTCCAGCCCCGCATCCTTGAGGATCCGCTTGTGGAGTGTTATGACCGAGTCGGGGTGATACATTTCACCGGTCCTGCCGGACGGGAACATCCACGGATTGCTGGGATGTTTGGCGTGCTCCTGCTTCAGCAGCTCCACGGCATCCTGCGGGATAGACACCTCACGGATGGAATTTCCGGTTTTAGGCTGGCTTAGAATGAGGTTCCCCTCTGTGTCCCAGCTGGCCTGCTTACTGACGGAGATGGTGCAGTTGGCTTCGTCGAGGTCGCTCCATTGGAGCGCGACCAGCTCGCCCTTTCTCAGTCCGCTGACCAGTTCCAGATAGAACATCGGCAGGGCATTACGCCGCTCGGCCGCATTTAGATACGCGCTGATGTGGTCTGGATGAAGGATTTTCATCTCTTGTTTTTCAATTTTGGGGATGATGCAATTCTCCGTGGGATTGCTGAGAATGAGTTTTTCCTTCACCGCCCGGTCAAGGGCGTTGTGCAGCATCATGTGGATACCGCGCACAGTGGAATTGCTCAGTCCGGGTTTTTCCTTTTTTTGTACTTTTCTCAGCCGCCCATTGCTTTGCAGATCGTTGTAGAGCTTTTGCAGGTCACGGGTGGTGAGCTTATTCAGCGGGATATCCCCGATAGCAGGGATGATATGCTGTTCGATGTTCCGGTGGTAGTAGTTCATGGTGGATGGGCGAATGTGTGGTTTGGCATACAATTCAAACCACGTCCGCAGCCATGTTGCTACCGTGTACTTATCTGCGCGGCTGACGTCGATTCCTCTGGCAGCCTCCATTGCGGCACTGAGCTTCGCCTTGCATTCCGCCTGCGTCTTACCCAGCACGTTTTTGATGATGCGCTTTCCGGTTTCGGGGTGGTAGCCCGCTGTGTAGCGACCCTCCCAGCGACCGTCTGCGCGCTTGCGGATGTTGCCCTCGCCGTTGGCGCGTTTCTTTGCCATGAGCATCGCTTCTTTCTTTGGTAGCCACAACACATATCACACCTTGCGCTGGAAAGCTACTGATTCTTCCAAAGAAATCGAAATATTTTTAAAAATGCTTTTATTGATTCCAGCAGCGCAAAATGTACACGAGTTTTGAACTGCCTTTAGCGTTTGTTAGGTCAACGGAGTGCCATTGTAAATCATTTGAAAATGTGTTATCTTCTTCGCAGAAGTGTCCATACAGAATTCTACATTTTTCACGCAAAGGGGCTTTTTATGAGTAAGGTCAAATCTTGGTGCCGCGCCAATGCCTTGCTGGTCATTTCACTGCTGGCCGCAGTTGTAACGGCATTTTTTGTTCCGCCTGATAGGGACTACTTAGGTTATTATGACCTCAAGACGCTTGCTTGCCTGTTTTGTGTGCTGGCAGTGGTGGGTGCTTTGCGGGATCTGCATATCTTTTCCGCTCTTTCCCAGCGGATGGTACACACCTTTTCCACTGTCCGGGGCGTGTGTACGGCGCTGGTGGTTATCACCATGTTCGGCTCGATGCTCCTGACCAATGATACCGCCTTGTTGACTTTTCTGCCGCTTGGATGGTTTGTTCTTTCCTCCACTGGACAGGAAAAGCACACGGCGCTCCTGTTCATTCTGCAAAACTGTGCCGCCAACCTCTGCGGAATGATCACGCCCTTCGGCAATCCGCAGAATCTCTATCTTTTCAGCTATTACGGTCTTTCCACGAAAACGTTCTTTTCGGCAATGCTGCCGCCATTCATCCTGTCTACTGTTCTCATTCTCCTGTGCTGCTTAGTGTTTCCAAAAGAACAGCTTTCCGTGCCGGAAGCACAGGTCACGGTAGACTCATGCCGAGCCGTTATCTATGGTGGACTATTCTGTTTAGCCGTTGCCATGGTGCTGCGGCTGGTACCCTATGTCCTTGGTTTGACGGTCATTGTTCTGGCGCTCTGGCTGTTGGACTGGCATGCGCTGAAAACTGTAGATTGGGGATTGCTGGCCACCTTCGCCGCTTTTTTCACCTTTTCCGGCAACCTTGCTCGAATGGAAGCTGTCCACATACTGTTCGCTCGCCTTTTGTCCCACGGGACCATGCTGGTCTCCGCGCTTACCTGCCAGATCATCAGCAATGTTCCTGCTGCCATTCTGCTCAGCCGCTTCACGCAGGATGCCTGCGGGCTTCTGGTTGGCGTCAATGTGGGCGGCGCAGGGACGCTGGTAGCTTCTCTGGCAAGCCTTATTACGTTTCGGGAATATACTCACCATGTTCCTAATGGTGGAAAACAGTTCCTTTTTCTTTTTTCTGGGATCAGCTTTGCCTTTTTGACGATTCTTTTGGCTGCCATGTCCTTCCTGAATGGATGAGCCTTTATTGCCAGCATCTTTGGGAAAAATCCTTAAATAATTGTGTTGTCGTAAGCTGTATGTCGATTAATAACCCATTCTAACGCACTTTCGTTTTCGCGCTTCACTTCTTTAAGGCTTCCTGTTCATCCACAGCTTCGCCCTCTTTCGGATATCCATTTAACGACCCGTCATCTTTCATATTGTGGAACACGGTCATTTGGTTTCATAATTTTTCTTTTTTGCAGACGCCGCTTTTACTGCGCTCCAGCAGCGTCATGCCCCATTTTTGCTCCAGATCGGCGAGCATCTTTGATGGAGGACTGCACATAATCTATCTCCCATGCTGTGCGCATCCAACGCTCCCGATGCTGTACCATGCGTTCCCTCTTTCATGGGCCGCGACGATTTTGCTGGTGAACCTCGGCAGCTTGCTGATTCTCCGTTTTCGGAGTCGCTGAAAAAATGACACCGCACGGCAGAAATAACTCTGCCGTGCGGTGTCATTTTTACTTTAATTTGGTTCGTCAGGCATGGGGGACGAGCGCGCCCTTCCGGCTCGAGCGGATGAGCATGCCGATCACAAAGCCGACGAGTGCAGGCAGCAGCCAGCTGAGGTTCTTGTCGAACAACGGCAGATATTTTTCCGCAAAGGCGATAGGCACATCGAGGCGGAGCGAAGTCTGCACCGACGCGGGCAGCGTCTTCATGCAGTCGAAAATAGCGGCTGCCCATGTACCGATCATCGTTGCGACATACACGGCACGGTCATGAGCGAAGAACTTGCCGATAAAGGCCAGCAGGATAAGCGCAATGGCCGGGGGATAGATGAGCATGAGCATCGGGACGGAATACTCGATGATGGCACTCAGTCCAATGTTGGAAACGGCAAACGAAAACACCGTGAAGAGGATCGCCCAGGTGCGGTAGGAAATTTTGCCGTTCGTCATCTTGACAAACGTTTCCGAGCAGGCCGTGACAAGGCCGATGGAGGTCTTGAGGCAGGCAAAGGTGATGGTGAAGGCGAGGATAAACTGGCCCACGCCGCCAAGGTAATGACCCGCGATCTGCGTGAGGGCGATGCCGCCATTTTCGGACAGCTCGAAAATGCCTCTCGACTGCGCGCCGACCAGAATGGACAGCACGTAGATCAGCGCCATCAGCGCACCGGCAAGAAGACCGGAGGAGAGCACGTCCTCGGCGATGATGTCGTCGTTGTTGACACCCATGCGGCGAATGACGTCGATGACCACGATGCCGAAGGCGAGACCGGCGATGGCGTCCATCGTGCCGTAGCCCTCAATGAGCGCGGGAAAGAAGGAAGCGTTCTGATAGGCCTCCGTCGGCTCGACCGAGGAGATCGCTGCGCCGGGGGAGAGCAGCGCCGCGATGATCAGCACTGCGAAGAAGAACAGGAAGAGCGGATTGATGATCTTGCCGATCCAGAGGGTGATCTTACCGGGGCGCAGCGAGAAGAACAGCACGAAGGCGAAGAACGCCGCCGAAAAGACGAGCAGATACAGCCACTCCGGCGAATCCGGGCCCAGCAGGGGCGTGATGCCGGTTGTGAACGAAACGGTCGCGCATCTCGGGATGGCGAAGAGCGGGCCGATGGTCAGGTACAGAAGGCAGGTAAAGAAAATGCCGTAGCCCTTGCCGACCTTGCCCGAGAGCGTCTGCAGGCCGTCGGAATGCGTGATGCCGATGGCGGCGACGCCGAAGATGGGGATGCCAACCGCCGTGATGATAAAGCCGATCATGGCGACGACCGCGTTGCGGCCGGCCATCTGGCCGAGATGTACGGGGAAGATCAGGTTGCCCGCGCCGAAGAACATTCCAAACAGCGTTCCGGCGACGAGAATCTTCTGCCGGAAGGTCAATTTTTTAGTAGTCATGGGATAATCAACTCCTTTGTGTTGAAAATATTACACCCTGCACTTGAAAAAGAGAAACGCTCGGTTATAATAGGTATATTACAAATCGAAATACCCTTTATAGGAGTGGGGATATGGACAGCAAAAAATTTGAAATTCTGATGACCGCCGTCAACCTCGGCAGCTTTTCCAAAGCGTCTGAGGTCGTGGGCTACACACAGTCGGGGCTGACGCACCTCATCAACGGTCTGGAGCGCGAGATCGGCATGAAGCTCATCCGGCGCGACCACAGCGGTATTTCGCTGACAGAGGACGGGGAGGCGCTGCTGCCCGCGATCCGCGAATACCTCAGCGCGACGGCGAAGCTCGAAAACCAGATCGAGACCATCACGCAAAAGCGGACGGCGACGATCCGAATCGCCGCTTATGCGAGCCTTGCCATGCACTGGATGCCGGAAATTCTGTACCGCTTCCGCCGCGTGTGTCCGGAGACCGACGTGGATCTTCGCATGGTGGACCACGAGCTCGAACCCTTTGAGCTGCTCGAGGAGGGGCGCACGGACGTCATCTTTGCCGCGCGGCAGAGCCACATCAACTGCGACTGGACACCGCTCTACTACGACGCGATGTACGCCATCCTGCCGGAGGACTATCCCACCGGCAGCGAAGAGACCTTCCCCATCGAGGAATTCGACGGAAAAGAATTCCTGATGCCCTACGGGCGCTTCGACATCGACGTGAACGCTGCGCTGAGTCCCAAAAAGGTGAAGCCGAATATCCGCCCCTGCCATGTGGACGATGAAACGGTCATCCGCATGGTCAGCAAGGGCCTTGGCATCACAATGATGACGGAGATCATGATGCGCGGGCGGACGCACGGCGTAAAGACGCTGCCGGTCAGCCCGAAAACGGGACGGGAGCTCGGCATCGGTATGCACCTGAGCAAGAACACGCCAGAGGAAATTCTGCGTCTGCGCGAGTGCGTGCTTGATTTCACGCGCGAGCTGATGTGAAAATTTCCCATCCGCGATTTAGAAACGGCTGCCCCATCAAAAAAGTAAAGCAGGGCGCTTGCCTAAAAGGCAAGCGCCCTGCTTTGTCGATTTTGGGAATGGCCTTATCCTTCGATTTTTGCCGAAGCCGCGCCATCACTCTTTTGCAGATGCGCATAGCGGCGCGAGGGGCGGAAGTACAGCACCGCTGCCAGCATTAGAAGCGCCGTGGCCGCAAGGCTGATGGGGAAGACCAGCATGATGTTCATAAACGTCTTGTACTGCGGGAAGACCCAGCGCAGCCAGCTCAGGCGGACGCCGCAGACGCCCAGCATCGTCAAAACGGCGGGCGGCAGTGAAATTTCAAAGCCGCGCAGGTAGCCGGAAAGCACCTCGTAGCAAAGGCTGAACAGGTGCGACGGCATGATCAGCATGAGGCGAATATAGCCCGTCTCTACCACCTGCGGGTCGCCGTTGAAGATGGTGAGCAGCGACTTTCCGAAAAAGAGGATCAGAGCGATGGCGACGCCGAGGCTGATGATGCCCTCGAGAAGACACAGCAGCAGCGTTTTCTTGCAGCGCTTGATCTTGCCCGCGCCGAAGTTCTGTCCGACGAATGTCGTGCAGGCCTGCGAGAAGGAGTTGAGGATATCGTAGGTGATGACCTCAATGTTGTAGGCCGCGCTCGACGCCGCCATGACGACCGTGCCGAGGCTGTTGATCGCGCCCTGAATGACAATATTCGCGATGGAGAACATCGCGCTCTGCACACCCGCAGGAACGCCGATGCGCAGAATTTGCCTGAGGCACAGCCCGTCGATGCGCAGCTTTTTCGGCTCAAGGCAGATGACCTTGTCCGTTTTAAGCAGGAAGACCCACAAGATCGCCGCGCTGACCGCGTTCGACAGCACCGTTGCGATCGCGACGCCGTCCACGCTCATGTGGAGCGCGGCCACGAAAAAGAGGTTCAGGATCACGTTCAGAACGCCGGAGGCCGTCAGCGCGATCAGCGGAATTTTCGTCTCGCCCACGCTGCGGAAGACCGCCGCCTCAAAGTTGTAGAGCAGGATCACCGGCAGGCCCGCAAGATAGATGCGCAGGTATAGCAGCGCCAGCGGGAACACATCGTCCGGCACATTCAGCTGATTCAGCAGCGGAACGGCGAACAGCTCACCGATGACCGCCGCGATCAAACCGCCCAGTACCGCCACAACGATAGAGGTGTGCACCGCGTGGTGCACCATCGTGTCGTTCTTTTCGCCGATGGCGTGCGCGATCGTCACGTTCGCGCCCAGCGCGATGCCGATGAACAGGTTGACGATCAGGCTGATGATCGAGCTGTTTGTGCCGACGGCCGCGACCGCCACAGTGCGGAGCTCGCCGGTAAAGTTGCCGATGACAGCGATGTCCGCGGCGTTGAACAGCTGGCTCAAAATCGCCGTGGCCGCCACCGGAACGGCAAAGCGCGGGATCTTATCCCAGAGCGTCCCGTGGAGCATATCCAATGATTTTTTCTGCGATGCAGCGTTCAACTCTACCGCCCCTTTCCGCAATTTGTCTGGCCCATGATATCACGCTTTGGCCCAAATGCAAGAGGCAGAAAGGCCAAAAATGGAGCACAGCGCAAAGAATGCTTCGTTTTGCTGCGAAAAGCGCGGATACTCACAGGCATTCCTGCAAAATTTCGCAAATTTCATCACGGGTCAGCTTCTTGCAGCAGCCAGCGGTGATGTTGGTAGAATCCGCCACGGCGCGGAAGTCGGTGTCGGCGGGAATGCCAAGCTCTGCAAAGCTGGCCGGCAGACCAATTTCCTTAATGAACGCGGCCAGCGCGTCGATACCGGCGGCGGTTTCCCCGTCACTGCCCTTGGGCGCAATGCCCCAGACGTTCTGCGCCCAGCGGGTGAACCGCGCCGTGCCGGATTTGTAGATGTGGCGGTACAGGACAGGGTGGATGACCGCCAGCCCCGCGCCGTGGTTGCAGTCGGTGTAAGCACCGAGCTGATGCTGGATCTGATGCGCCTGAAAATCCGTGACCTTGCCGATCTTCAGCACGCCGTTCTCTGCCATGGCGGCCTCATTGGTATCATCGGAGAGGTTGTTTTCATCCGGCTTGCCGAAGTAGGTTTCCATCGCGTGGCTCAGCGTGTCGAACGCGCCGGAGATGACCTGCTGCATGGGAACGGACAGCGAATAGGCCGGGTCTAAGAACGCGAATTCCGCCTGCGCACCCCAGAGCGCGCCCTTGATCTTCTTTTCCTCGTGGGTGATGACCGCGCCGTTGTTCATCTCCGAGCCGGTACCAAACACCGTGACGATCGTGCCGAGGGGAATGAACTTTGTGGGCAGCGTGTGCTTCGTGTACTGCATCTCCCAAATATCTTCATTTAAGTTGGCCTGCGCGGAAATGACCTTGCAGCAGTCGGACACGCTGCCGCCGCCCACGGCGAGGATCAGGTCAACATGGTTTTCACGTGCCAGCTTTGCGCCGTCCTGCACCTTGGCATAGGTGGGGTTGGACATGATGCCGGAGAACTCCACAACGCACTTACCCTGCGCGTTCAGGATACCCATGATCTCATCGTACACGCCGTTGCACTTGATGGAACCGCTGCCATAGGCCAGCATGACGGTTTCGCCAAAGTTTGCGAGCAGGCCGCCGAGGTACTCCTTCACGCCGCCTTTGCCGAAATATACCTTGGTCTTGTTTTCAAAAATAAAGTTATTCATCATAACGTATCCTCTCTGACCGTTTTTCTTGCGGTATTCGCCGCTGTTTGCTATCATTGCCGATGGCAGCTTCCGGTTGATACTGCCGATTATAAATACCGGTTGTAACAACCGGTCAAGAGGTTTTTGAGGAAAAAACACAATTTTTACGCAGCAGAGAGGGAGTACCATGCGCTACACCATGATGCAGGTCTGCAAGGAAACGGGCATGACCTATCAGGCCTTAAAATTTTACTGCAACGAGGGGCTTGTCCCCAATGTCAAGCGCGACAAAAACAACCGCCGCGTGTTTGACGAGCGGGACGTCGCGTGGATCAGCAGCCTGACGCGCCTGAAAAAATGCGGCATGGGCATTCAGGAGATGAAGGACTGCCTCGCCCTCTGCCTGCAAGGCGAGCGCACCATCCCGCAGCGCAAGATCCTGCCGGCGCAGAAGCAGGAGGCACTGCGCGCAGGCATTCGGGAATTGCAGGACAGCGTCGCCTACATCGACTGGAAGCAGAATTTTTACGACGAAGTGCTCTCCGGCAAGCGGCCGTATGAGAGCAATCTTATTCGGGTGGAAAAATAGGCGCAAGGCTGGCGTCAGCATAAAAACAGGAGGCGTACCGCTCGGTATCGCCTCCTGCCTGCATTCCTGCCGTATTTCATCCCAGCGCCACGTCGAGCACCATCATCAGGCTGAAGCCCACGGCGAAGAACACCGTGCCGATGTTGGAGTGCGCGCCCTGCGACATTTCGGGGATCAGCTCTTCGACGACGACATAGAGCATCGCGCCCGCGGCAAAGCTCAGAAGATACGGGAGTGCCGGAACGATGAGCGACGCGGCGAGTATCGTCAGCACCGCGCCGATGGGCTCGACAATGCCCGAGAGCACGCCGCCCCAGAAAGCTCTTGCTTTGCCCATGCCCTCGGCGCGCAGGGGGAGCGAAATGATCGCCCCCTCGGGAAAATTCTGGATCGCGATGCCGAGTGAGAGCGCCAGCGCGCCCGCCGCCGTGATCTGTGCGCTGCCGGAGAGATAGCCCGCATACACCACGCCGACGGCCATGCCCTCGGGGATGTTGTGCAGTGTGACGGCCAGCACCATCATCGTCGTGCGCTGGAGTTGGCTCTTCGGCCCCTCGACCTGCCCGCTCTTGGCGTGCAGGTGCGGGACGACGTGGTCGAGCAGCAGCAAAAAGAGAATGCCGACCCAAAAGCCGAGAAACGCCGGCAGAAACGAGAGTTTCCTCATCGCCGACGACTGCTCGATGGCGGGGATCAGCAGGCTCCAGACCGAGGCCGCGACCATCACGCCCGCGGCAAAGCCCGTCAGCGAGCGCTGCACAGCGTCGCTGAGCGACTTTTTCATGAAGAACACGCACGCCGCGCCGAGCGACGTGCCGAGAAATGGGATCAAAATGCCGTAAAATGCTTCCATATCGTTCACCGTCTTTTCTGTGTGAAATATCAATTCTGTTAAATGCATCTAACTTCTGAACATAGTATACCAGCGAAAGCCGCGGGATGCAAGTGCTGCGGGACACAGAATGGGAACAGTCTGTCGCAGCGGACGGGGCGAGAAAGCGTATGTAGCAAAGAAAATATCGCGAAAAATTTGAAAACCGCTCTTGCAATGCGAAAATCGCTGTGCTACAATACGCAAGGTCGATCACCTTCCCGAAGGCAAGCGGGAAAGCAGGATATATTGGAAAGCTGCCCTGCGGCGGCTTTTCAAAAGACTGCAAGTTAGAGCGAACTAACCGCCTGCGCCGCGCCGGTGGGAACATCATATCAATAGGAACAGTGCCGCCTGATTTCAGGCGGCACTGCTTTTTGCGTTTTCGTGAAAAACAAAATGTTCAAACTTTCCTTTAGCTTTTTTAGGTTGGCGGGCAATCATGACCTCGTTCCAAGGGGAAAGCGAAAAACGACAGCCCCGCGGAAGCATTTGGGATACACAATGACGAAGAAGGTCATTTTTGATGAAAAGCAAAAAGATTCGTTCTCTTTTCTGTGCGGCGGCGCTGACACTGTCGCTCGCCGCGTGCGGCAGCAAAACATCGGACTGCTTCGGCCAGACGATTACCGGCGAGATCACCGATATTGACGGCACTGCCGTGACGATGCAGCTCGGCGAGCTGAGTGCGGGCGGTATGCCGTCCCATGACGTGTCTGACAGTTCCGATTCCGGCCAGACGCCGCCCGACAAGCTGGACGGCGAAACGCAGAGCGGCAACAGCAGCAGTGAGGATCATGCATCGTCCGACAGCAGTCAGCCGCCCGCAAAGCCCGACAGCCAGAGCGGCAGCACCGACAGCCAGCCGCCCGAGATGCCGAGCGGCAGCGCTCCGGCGGCATGGGCGGCAGCAGCTTTACCGCGGGCGAGGAGAGTGTGACGCTCGACTTCGCGAATGCGGAAATTACAAAAAATGACGAGAGCATCGAGCTCAGCGACCTCGCCGAGGGCGATATCCTGACCGTTGAGGTCGGCAACAACACCGCGGCGAGCGCCACGGTCGAGTCCGTGGGCGGCGGCCAGAGCTTTGGCGGCAGCGGCGAGGTGACGCAGGGCACCGCCGCCACGACCATCAGCGAGGACGGCACCTACAGCGGCGAAAGCTACACCTCGACCGGCGACGACGAAAACGCCCTGCGCGTGGACGGCGCGGCCGTCACGCTCGACGGCGTCACCGTCGACAAGAGCGCGGGCGCGGCCTCGAACACCGGGGACGGCGACTTTTACGGTATGAACGCAACGCTTCTTGCGATGAACGGCGCGACGGTGACCATCAAGAATGCAACCGTCACGTCCTCTGCGCAAAATGGCAACGGCGTGTTCAGTTACGGCGGCGGCACGACGAGCGCGAGCAACTTAGTTGTCGAGACCTCCGGCAACTCGTCCGCGGCCATCCGCTCCGACCGCGGCGGCGGTACGGTCAACGTGAGCGGCGGCGCGTACACCTCGAACGGCTACAACTCCCCCGCGGTCTACTCCACGGCGGACATCACCGTGAAGAATGCGAACCTGACGGCGAACAACTCCGAAGCCCTTGTCATCGAGGGTAAGAACTCCATCACGCTCGAAGACTGCTATGTCACCGGCAACATGAGCGACACCAAGGGTACGAGCTCTTCGGAAAACGTCCACAACGTGATGATCTATCAGTCCATGAGCGGCGACGCGGACGTCGGCACGTCCGTATTCTCGATGACCGGCGGCAGCCTCGTTGGCAGCAGCGGTGACATGTTCTACATCACGAACACCCGCTGCCTGCTGACGCTCTCCGGCGTGAATATCGTCAACAATGATGCGGACGGCGCGCTGCTGCGCGTGGTCGGCTACTCCGCCAGCCGCGGCTGGGGAACCGCCGGCAGCAACGGCGCACAGGTCGAATTCGCCGCAGACGGTCAGACGCTTGCAGGCGACATCATCGTCGATACCATCTCGAATCTCACGATGACAATGAAAAACGGCAGCACCTTCACCGGCACCGTCAACATCATCGACAATGCCGAGGGCGGCACCGCCGTCAGCGACAACGCGGTCGTCACGATCGAGAACGGCTGCACGTGGAACCTGACCGGCAACTGCACGCTTACGAGCCTCACCAACAACGGCAGCATCAACTTCAACGGCTATACCATCACACTGGCAGACGGCACGGTGCTGAAGTGAGCCCGCTTTACCCCTGCTGCTGTATATACTCCTCAATGGTGCGCAGGAAGGCCTCTCCGTAGCGGGAGGCCTTCCGCTCGCCGACACCCGAGACCTCAAGAAGCTCTGAGAGCGAGCGCGGCGCTTTCTCCGCCATGTCGGCGAGCGTCGCGTTCGAAAAGATGACGTAGGCGGGAACGCTCTCGCGCTTGGCAAGCTCCGCGCGCTGGGCGCGCAGCGCCTCGTAAAGGCTTCCTTTCTCGAATTCGTCCGAAAACGCGCCGCGCGGGCGCTTTTTCTCTGTCTTCGGTTCCACCCGCTTCTGCATCAGCACGCATTCGCCGTCAAAGAGCACGGCGGATGCTTTTTTTGTGGGCCGGAGCGTCGAATAGCGCTGGTCGACCTCGAGATATCCCGCAGATTCGAGGTATTCGATGTACCGCTCGATGACGCTTGGCGACGTTTTGTCCATGAGACCATAGGTCGACAGGCTCGCAAGGCCGAGCGACAAAAGCCGCTGGTCGCGGCTTCCTCGCAGGACCTGAATGACGAGCGTTTTGCCGACGTAGTACCCCAGCCGCTCGCGGATGCGCATGACGCACGATAAGATCATCTGCGCCGAGAGCGTGATGTCCTCGGTCTGGTAGGTCGCTTTACAGTTGGAGCAGTTTCCGCAGTTTGCGGGGTGTATCTGGCCAAAGTAGTCAAGCAGCCGCCCGCGCAGACAGTCGACGGATTTGCAGTACCCCGTCATCGCCTGCAGGCGCTCATAGTCGCGCTTGCGCACGAGCGCAGCGTCCTCCTCCGAGAGCTGGTCGGCCCCGCCGTTTTCGATGAGAAAGCGCGCGGTCTCCACATCAGCGGGCGCGAAGAGCAGGACGCAGTCGGCATTCTCGCCGTCGCGTCCGGCGCGGCCCGCCTCCTGATAGTAGGCCTCGAGGCTTTTCGGCATGTTGTAATGGATGACAAAGCTGACGTTTGACTTGTCGATGCCCATGCCGAAGGCGTTCGTCGCGACCATGACGGTCTTGCGGTCAAACTGAAAATCGTCCTGATTCTGCTGCCGCTCCTCATCTGTGAGGCCCGCGTGATAGCGCGTGGCGGCGATGCCGCGGTCACACAGGCTGTCGCACACGCGCTCGACCGCCGCGCGCGTTGCACAGTAGACGATGCCGCTCCTGCCCCGCCGCTCGTCAATGAGTGCGGCGAGGGCGGAAAACTTGTTTTTCGGGCGGCGCACGTCGAAATAGAGGTTCGGACGGTCGAAGCCCGTCACGATGCGGTACGGGCTTTGCAGCTGCAAGAGCCGCAGAATGTCGGACTGCACCTGCTTTGTCGCCGTCGCGGTGTAGGCCGCGACAATGGGTCTGCGCGGCAGGGCATTGATGAAATCGACAATGCCGAGGTAACTCGGGCGGAAGTCCTGTCCCCACTGCGAAATGCAGTGTGCCTCGTCCACAGCGAGAAACGACACGTCCATCTCCTGCATCAGCGATAAAAAGCTGTTCGTTTCCAACCGCTCGGGCGCGACGTAGATGAGCTTGTAGGCACCCTTGCGCGTGCGGGCGTAGACCGTGCGGATCTGCTCACCTGTCAGTGAGCTGTTGATGTACGCCGCGGGAACGCCCGCGCTCTTGAGCGCTGCGACCTGATCCTTCATCAGCGAGATGAGCGGCGAGACGACGAGCGTGATGCCCGGCAGGAGCAGCGCGGGGAGCTGATAGCAGAGCGACTTGCCCCCGCCCGTCGGCATGACGCACAGCGCATCGCGCCCAGAGAGAATGGAGTCGATGAGTTCCTCCTGCCCCGCGCGAAACGCGCTGTGGCCGTAATATTGCTTTAAGATGCTGTACTTGTCCATGAAAAAGTGTTCCGTTTCCTGTTTTTCTATGATGTTACCCCATCGGGAAGAAATTGTCCACGGAAAATTCAGAAAAAAGCGATGAGCAAAACAGGCAGAAGGAGCAGCCCACAAACAAGGCAAATGGGAATCAAAAGAGCTTGGGGCGTCTCAAGGGCGCAAAAACCGTTTCAATGTGCTCGGCGACTGGTTCTTCGTCTTCCCATGCGATATGGGCGTTTACGGCGCGGGTCTTGCCACGGCGCTGGGCTCGGCGGTGTCGTTCCTCGTGATGCTGACGCACTTTGCGAGCAGGAAGAACACGCTGCGCCTCGTGAAACCAAAGAGGCTTGCGCGCAAGCTGTGGAAGATCGCCGTCACGGGCTTTTCGAGCTTCTTTATCGACATGGCGATGGGTATTCTGACTGTGCTCTTCAACCGCCAGATCATGCAATACCTCGGCTCGGACGCGCTCGCGATCTACGGCCCCATCATCAACGTCAGCACATTCGTCCAGTGCTGCGCGTACAGCGTCGGACAGGCATCCCAGCCCATCATTTCGACGAATTTCGGCGCGGGGAAAGAGGCTCGCATCCGCGAGACGCTGCGATATGCGCTGTGGACGGTCGTATTTTTCGGCGTTTTCTGGACGGCGCCGAGCGTGGCGTGCCCGAATCTCTACATCCGCATTTTTATGAGCCCGACGGAGACGATCCTGGCGATGGCCCCGGCCATCATCCGCGCGTATGCGATCTCATTCCTGCTGCTGCCGTTCAACATCTTCTCGACGTATTATTTCCAGGCCATCTTACAGCCGAAGGCGGCGTTTATCGTGTCGGTCGCGCGCGGACTCGTCATCAGCGGTGCACTGATCCTGATGCTGCCGCTTCTTGCGGGCGCGGATTCGCTCTGGTTCGCCATGCCCATCACGGAGCTTGTCACCGCCGTTTACGCTGCGGCGTGCATCCGCAGATACACCGCGCGGCTCGACGCAAAAGCCGCTTGACGAAGCGCGGCCACCGCCGTATAATCATGGTGGAATTTTAACAAACAGGAGCCAAAATGTAACCATGCAGCTTGATCGACCGCACGGGCAGATGTCCGATTCGTTCCTGATGTCCGCGTTTATCATTTTATCCGGCGGATTGCAGGACGCCTATACCTATTGCTGCCGCGACAAGGTGTTTGCCAACGCGCAGACGGGCAACATCGTGCTGATGAGCACACACCTTTTTGCAGGCGACTGGGCAGATGTTTTCCGCTATTTTGTGCCGGTGATCTCGTTTATGGCGGGCATTTTTGTGGCGGAATGCGTCCACCGCCGCTATAAGTGCATGGAAAAGGTGCACTGGCGCCAGCTCATCATTCTGGCCGAGATCGTGCTGCTGTTTTTTGTCGGCTTCCTGCCGCAGGAGGTCAACACCTTTGCAAACGCGCTCGTCTCGTTCGTCTGCGCGATGCAGGTGCAGACCTTCCGCAAGGTGCGCGGCCACGCCTATGCGAGCACCATGTGCATCGGCAACATGCGCAGCGGCACCGAGGCGCTGTGCGCCTACTTCCACACGCACGACCGCGAGGTGCTGAAAAAGGCACTGACGTATTTTGGCGTCATCGGTATTTTTGCCGTCGGCGCGGGGCTTGGCAGCGTCCTGACGGCGCGCTTTGCCGAAAAGGGCATCTGGGTGTCCTGCCTGCTGCTCGCAGTCAGCTTTTTGATGATGTTTGTGCGCGAGGAAGAGAAGAAATAAGAGGCTTTTTGAAAGATGGCTCTGTATGCAGATCGGTTTCTGCATGCTTTTGTAAAAAAAGGAGAGGACGCTGCTGCGTTCTCTCCTTTTCCTTTTGCGTTCGTTACGCGAGCGGCTTGCCGCTGAAGACGGGGAAGATGTTGAACTCGCCGTAGTCGGCGATGCGGTCCGTGTGCTTGAGCGTCTCCATGTCCTCACTCAAGATGGTGAAGTCCACGGCGGCGTTGCTCGCCATGTGGTCGGGGTTGGCCGTCTTCGGCAGCGCGACCGCGCCGAGCTCGATGACATAGCGGATGCACAGCTGCGCGGCGTTGACGCCGTACTTTTTCGCCATCTCCGCGATGGCGGGGTTCTTGAGCGCCTCGCCATGGGCGATGGGGGAGTAGGCCTCCACCTGGATGCCCTGCTCGCGGCAGTAGTCGAGCAGCGCGAGGTCGGTGTTGCTGATGTGCAGCAGGATCTGGTTGACCATCGGCTTTACGCGGCAGTCGGAGAGCAGATTTTCAAGGTCGTCGCGCAGAAAGTTCGACACGCCGATGACTCTGACCTTGCCCTCGCTTTGCGCATCCTCGAGCGCGCGCCAGACGGCTTTATTTTCTTCAGAATAGCGCTTTTCCACGCGAAACTGGTTCCACGGCTGGGGAGAGTGGATGATCATCTGGTCAAGGTAGTCAAGGCCCATCTTCTCGAGCGTTTCGTCGATGGACTTTTTGGCCTCGCCATAGGTCTTGAGCTCCGCGGCCACCTTGCTGGCGACAAAAAGCTCCTCGCGCGGAACGCCGCAGGTGCGCACGCCCTCGCCCACGCCGCGCTCGTTGCCGTAGGCCTGCGCGGTATCGATGAGGCGGTAGCCGAGCTTCACGGCGGTGCGGACGGCCTCGGCGGCCTGATCGTCGTCGATGAACCAGGTGCCAAGGCCGAGCTTGGGGATGCTCAGGCCGTTTTCGAGCGTATAAGTTTCGTTTAAGATCATGGAAATTGCCTCCGATTACAGCTTATTGTACTCTTTGTCCGAGACCGGCTCGCACCACTCGTTCCGGCAGTTTTTGCCGGGGACTTCAACGGCGATGTGGCTGAACCAGCTGTCCTTTTTCGCGCCATGCCAGTGCTTCGGCGGTCTTGGCCTCAAACTTTCCGGGCAGCGCCATTTCGAGCTCCGCGGTCACGCGGCCGCTGATACGTGTGGGCGCGTCCAGCGCGTCGAGCGTGTCGTAATATTCCTGCACGCCGGGTAGGTGCTCGGTCATGGCGCAGTCGATACGTCCGTCGACCGAGGTCATCATGTGGCATACGTTCCGGCTATGACATGGATATTTTGCCAACGGACATTATCACTTACGAGAAGGACACGCTGGAGCTTTTGGATGACCTGAATACAAGCAACCAGAAGATTATCAAGATGACTTTTCTCATCACCTGTTACGGCAGAAATAAGAGGGAGCTTGAAAATCTGATTCAGAGAGTATCCGGCATTATCCAGCAGGCAAACTGCAATTTGAGATGTATGCAGTATTTGCAGGAGCAGGGACTTATGGCATCTGCACCGATTGGCTGTAATGATACGGGCATTGAGAGACAAGAAAAAGATTTCAAAGGCCTCTGCGGATAAACTGAAATAAGACTTGGATAACGAAATACGCAAGTTTTT
>ENA-UEQH01000161-UEQH01000161.1-human-gut-metagenome-genome-assembly--contig:-NODE-161-length-39761-cov-27.336382_pt1 | contig 39761 bp, 19 predicted proteins | sample MGYA00242945_ERZ507943 | MGnify/ENA primary metagenome ERZ507943 (study PRJEB26167, sample SAMN06115418) | human gut metagenome | host: Homo sapiens | place: China:Hubei | collected 2015-03-06... | reverse complement strand
TCATACGATGTAGTCATCCCTCTGGCTCCCCAACCAGAAAAGTGAGTTCCTCCAAAAAACATATAATAGTTGATTCCAGTACATCCCCCTAGCATACTCATCAGCCCAATAGCTTTAAAATGCCGTGCATCCGAATAATGCTCTTCACTAAGAGTTCCAGTAACCAAAGAAAACCATCCACCTTGCAATTCCGTTACAAATCCAGGAGCATCTTGCTGTTTACTTTTTAATGAAACCATCCGGTGGGCACAGCTAGGCGCATCCGACTGTCCCACATAATAATTATCACAATCAAAAACTTGAGACAGATCTTTATCGCTACTTCCACGGCATTCCCCTGTCAGACATGTAAATACCGGAACATCCATACCATTTCTACGTACAGATTGATATAGCTCTTTCAAAAAATAAGATTTGTTTTCACACCAATGAGCATTATATTCATTTTCAATTTGAATCATAATAATACCCTTTTTACCTTTTGGCTTTCTTGTTAATTGTTCACTTGACAAAGCCTTGCATACAGCATCAAACCAATGCACACACCAACGTACATGAGCAGGATCTGCACTGCGCAACCAAAGTCCTTTATAATCTTGAGGACGAAATTTAGCCAGCCAACGGGGATAAGCTCCTCCAGAAAACTCTGCACATATAAATGGTCCCGGGCGAACTATCGTATAAAAGCCAAATTCATCCTGAGCCATTTTTAACCATCTCTTTAAATCTGAGAAGTCAAATTTTGTGGTATCCGATAAACTTGCTGGCATTTCACGTTCATGCCAATTCCAAGGCACGTAAGTTTCAACAGTATTAAAACCTGCTTCTTTAATTTTCTGGAAACGATCACGCCATAATTCCTCGGGACAACGAAAATAGTGAAATGCAGCACTATAAATAAATATATCTTTTCCCTCTATTGTCATGCAAGACCCATCATAACGAATACGATCTGGATTCTGAAAGACTTTTGTCGGCATCGTATCGGCCGCAAGTAAACGGGATACGAATAATAAAGCTATTATAACTAAAGTTATCTTTTTCATCGATTTTATATCAGCTAATAAATTCATAAATAAACATTATTCAGTATATGTGTCCAATAATAATTCGGGATATTTCTCCGATACTTTTAAAACTAACTCAGCAAAAAGCGTGTTAGCCCATGCAAACCAACTTCTGGAAAAATTCGCTGGATTATCTTTATGAAAGCTCTCATGAATAAATCCTGTGGCGGCATCCGTATTGACCAACACACGTAAACACGCAGCAATTTCTTCCTTATTGTCTGAAGTCAAAGCCTTTGATATAATACTCATTGGCCAGATTTTATCCTTACCACAATGAGGACCACCGATTCCTTCTGCTACTGCACCTCTATAGAAATAGGGGTTATATTTACTCCACACAAACTTACGCGTATTCTGGTAAACCGGATCAGATGCACTAACATATCCAAAGTAAGGAATCGAGAGCAAGCTTGGATTATTAGCATCATCCATCAGATTACATCCACCATATCCATCTACCTCATAAGCATAAATTTTACCAAAAACAGGATGATTTACTATTCCATATTGCTGTATAGCCGTATCTACTTCTTTCTCCAAACACTCTGCCTGATCAAGCAAGTTCTTTCCGTTTCCGGTAATTCTGATTATTTCAGAAAGCTGACGCATAGAAGCAACAATAAACATATTCGATGGAACCAAAAAACCAAATATTGTAGCGTCATCCGAAGGTCGAAAATTTGAAACCACCATTCCAACGGGATTTACCGGATTGCCAGTTCTGTTCACCAATGTCCCAATGGCATTTCCCGTATGACGTTCAAACGAATAAGGTCCATCATTCTCTTTACGCTGCTGCTCCTGAAAAGTTTTCAGCACTAATGCCATCGCTTTTTCCCATTTTGTATTAAAAACAGAAGCATCACCTGTAGCTTTCCAATATAAATACATCAAACGAATGGGATAGCACAACGAATCAATTTCCCACTTTCGTTCATTTACCTCTTTTCTCATTACAGTAGCATCTGTCTGCCATCCATTACCAGTAGGACCATCATTGAAAGCATTTGCATAAGGGTCTAGTAATATACAGTCTAGCTGTCTGCTTATCAATCCCTTTATCATTTCTTTCAAGGCATTATCTTCAGCTGCTAACGATAAGTAATTCTGCACCTGTGCTGATGAATCTCTTAGCCACATAGCATTTATATCTCCGGTTATTACAAATGTGTCAGGGTATCCATTTATCATTTTAAATTTAACCGTAGTATCCAATGTATTGGGATAGCAGTTCATAAATAGCCATCTCAATTTAGGATCTGCAATCTTCGATAAAACTTCATTCAACTGCTTTTCCACAGCAACTGATTTAAAAGCTCTTTTTTCCAATGCCGGACGTTTAGAAACATAAGTAGCATCGTTCATCACGATAGCCTCATTCACCCTTTCTACAGGGAATGCAGCTTGCACTGCAAACGATGAGAATAAAAAACCTGATACCAATATTTTATTAAAAACTTCCATATTCATTCATTTTCAGTGTTTACCCAATTAATGGGAGCCATTACTTTAAATAAAACTTAAACCAATCAAAATCAGCAATACCACCCACTCCCTCATCTTTCGTCGAGAAGTTGAATAAAGCAAAACGATTGGCAGTCCAAACAAGTCCCAATCCCATATGTAACTCATTTCCGATAGGAGTAAAATCCGAGCCGTTCAAGCTATAATAAAAACGTGCTGTGAAATCCTTGTCAGTTGTCCGAGCTCGAAACCAGATTCGTTTTCCCAAAGCCGAAGGACAAATTACCTCCTCCGTTTTCCCGTCATTACACATCACGATTTCATTTCTACCATTTTCATGACGGACAGCTACATAAGCATACGGAAACTCAAATATACCCAACCCGGCTATATTGCCTTCTTTTAATCCCGATACATCCAATTCAACCGTTCCCGTCGAATTAGGGCCCTGTACACGCTGTGTCAAAGTATTTCTTGCTACCTTTAAATCCTTTGCAAAGGATGCTTTCAGACGCATATAACCTTTACGTTCCGACAAAGACCATCTACTATTATCTGGATTATGATTCCACTGCCATTGTAAACCAAGTTTCCGACCATTGAAGCTGTCTGAAGTGGCTGGGACTTTAATTTTTACATTCTTTCCTACCGATGGCTTACGATAAGTGATAGCATCACGCCCGTCTGCCCCCAGCATCGGCCATCCGTCTACCCACTTTACAGGCAACAAGTGAGGAACTCGACCTATGGGCCCTCTATCCTGCATGATGATAAACCACCAGTCACCATTTTTCAGCTGTACCATTCCGCCTTGATGCAATCCATTAGGAGGATATGAGCTGCAATCATTAACGATAACTTTATGTTCATAAGGACCATAAATATGTTTTGACCGTAAACAAACTTGCCATCCTTCTGTTCCACCTGCCGGACAAGTGATATAATACATCCCATTTATTTTATACATATGCGAGCCTTCCAAACCAAAAGCATTACCAAAGGTTTGGCTGTCTTTGAAGCCTTGATTCCAGATTTCCACCGGTTTACCTTTTACAGAACGTACATCCGACGCTAATTCCGTTATATACAACCGATGCTGACCATGCACAACATACACCTTACCGTCATCATCAAAAAACAAACCTGGATCATATAGATATTCCGGAAAAACAGTCCGTTTCCAAGGTCCACTGGGATTTTCAGCTTCACAAACCGAAAAATGTCCTTTTTCAGTTCCCCAACCATTAGGGGTACAGAAGGCTACATAAAATTTCCCATTATGATAGCGAATAGAGTTTGCCCAAGAACCATTCAAATAAAGCGTTCCTCCCTGCATATCAAAACGTGGATCTTCATCATAACGTTCCAATGCATAACCTGCCATTTCCCAATTCACCAAATCCTTTGATTTTAGAATCGGACTTCCGGGAACATAATGCATACTGGTCGAAACCATATAGAATTCATCTCCCACTCGGATTACATCCGGATCGGGCCAATCTCCCCACAATATCGGATTTGTAAAAGTTCCGTCACCATTATCGGGGCACCACCCTTCTACCTGCGCGAAAGAAAAAGAAGTACAAAAGATGCCCCAGATACACATAAATAATCTTAGCTTCATAACTTACCTTTTTAATTTCACACAAATTTTATTTCCTTTATACGAAACGATCTTGTCCACTTTCTGCATCAAATTGTCACCAGTTCCATGCCGACTGCCTACCAGCACAATGCGGAACTGACGATTTTTCAGCATATCAGGAAATTCTCCCTTTCTGTCCCCAATTGTCAATACTTTCTTTGAATCATCCCAATGGAATGCAATAGTCGAATAAAGTCCTTTTTCGTAATTATAATTATCTAATTCATCTTCATACAGCACAAAGTCACCGTCAGCACCCGGATAAACACGAATTTCCAAAGTTTTCCATGACTTTTCTCCTGCATATTGAACTTCTGGCCCCATTGGCAGAATACTTCCGGCTTTTACATAAATGGGCATAATATCTATCGGGGTTTCCTTTGTCACCTCCTGTCTGCCCGACAAACGTTCACCTGTCCAGAAATCAAACCAGTCACTACCCGATGGTAAATAAACATTGGTAGTCTGTATTTTCTTCAAATCCACAGTCCGACTCTTATCCACATACATCGGACGGGTAACAGGAGCTACAAGCAATGAACGTCCAAACATATACAGACTGTCCAGGTCGTATACTGCTGTATCCTGGGAAAAGTCCATAAACAACGCCCTCATAAAAGAACCTCCATTTTTACTCACATCCCATGCGGTAGAATAGATATACGGCAGCATCTTATACCTTAAATCAATATACTTCTTGATTGCATCAAACGCCCAGGTACCTTCTTCACCAAATTGATAAATTTCGCGAGGAGAGCATGTACCGTGCGAACGCATCATAGGGGTAAAAGCCCCAAACTGATTCCATCTTACATAAAGTTCCCGATAAGACATATCGTTCACACCTTCAGGATAGAAATCGCACGATGCAAAGCCACCAATATCTGTATTCCAATACGGGATACCACAAGCCGAGAAATTCAGACCGGCGGATATCTGTTTATGCAGTACCTCCCAACTGGACTTGACATCGCCCGACCAGGAAGTAGCTCCATAACGCTGTTGTCCGGCAAATGCAGATCTTGTCAGAATGAAGACCCGTTTATCTGACGACAACTCCCGCTGATGATCGTATACCCCTCCTACCGAAGCTATCGGGAATGCATTGGCCACCCGTTGATAAGGACCGGCATACGTATTTTGTTTCATTGCATAATAATCTTTTACATTCAATTCCGGTTCCGTTGCATCCAGCCACCATCCGTCAATGCCTATCGAATACATATTTTCCTCTATGGCTTTCCAATATATCGCACGGGCTTCCGGATGGAAAGGATCATAAGGCAAAGCACTGTCAGGCCACCCCTTCAAAGAAAGCAACATTCCTTTTTTCTGAAAGGTCTTGTACAGATTCGTTTTTGTTCCAAAAGAAGGCCAGATGGAAATAGCAATATGTGCATTCAATCCATGCACCTCATCTACCATTTTTCGAGGATTACTGAATTTTGGATTATTAAACGCAATTGCATTCCAGTCTGCCTGGTCTGTACCCCAGTACTGCCAGTCCTGAATGATACCATCTAGCGGGACTTGCAGCTCACGATACTTCTTCACCACGTTTACCAGTTCCTCCTGACTCTGATAACGCTCTCTGGATTGCCAAAATCCATACGTCCACAGTGCATTCATCTGCACCTGACCAGTCAGTTCACGCATTCCACGAATTACATTATCTGCATTCCCACCATTTATAAAATAATAATCCACACATTCTCCTGCCCGCGATTCAAAGGCTGTTTCCGTATCATTATCTGTAAACAGCGTATAGGCGGTATTGTCCCAAAACAAGCCATATCCTTTGGTGGACTGGAAAAACGGAATTGCTATCTCTGTATTTTCCTGCCTTAAAAGCAATGCCTGGTTTCGTTGATTCATCTTTCCAGCCTGATGCTGTCCTAAACCGTAAATAGCTTCACACGAATCCAACCGGAAAGCTTGTCTTACCAGATAAGTAGACACTTTATCATACGATATGGGAGTAAATTGCGTACCATGCTCTGTTTCCGTCAATAGCAGGTTTCCATCTCTATTTTCAAAACAGATTTTACCGGATTTCAGACTTACCGAGGCCTTTAATCCATCTGTTGTTAGCGCAACAACAGAGTCACGTTCCTGTAATTGGAAAGCAACAGATTCAGGATGCTTGATTACTGAAAAGCCAACAGCAGGCACAGAAGTCTGTACAGCCTTCGGATACTTTGTTACACGAAGTATATTAGGGGTATAATATCGCAGCTCTACTGTCATTTTAGGTAAAAATACCTGGATACCTCCATCCTTTTCCTGATAGTTCTTGCCAGATGTAGTACCTATAATCATCCCCCAAAAAAGAAAAAATATGATATAAGCTTTTGTTGTCATGGTAACTATTTTTTCACTTGTACACAATTAAGCATCCCTCACATATCACAAAAAAGTAATTTGCTAAGTTCGATATTCAATCCGATTGTTTGGACAAACTATTCCTCCAATAAAACAACCATACCGCCTCTTCCCATAATTTCGCAATGATTCAAGCCTGAAATTTTCCTTCCCCACTGCAAATTGCGTATTTCCGGTTCTGAGAATTTTGTAGGTTTAAACCCTAGTGCCGTCTCATCTATCGTGATTTTTGCCTGTTGAGGCATATCGGTCCAGTTCGCTATCACTATCATCGCTTTCTTACCATTCACATAAACGGTTGCCGGCAACGATGCATTATCGGTTTTTACCGGACTATTTTTATCCCAGTAACCAAACATCTTCGCATCTTTCATGCCAAACTGGTCCCACAGGTTCCACAATGGTACCGGATTACCACTCCAGGGAAGGCGGGGCAACATACCAAACATCAGCCCTCTGTACTGATTTCTGGCATCAAGCGTTTCACTAAGCAAACCAAACGGAATACCCGACATTTCAACCAGCCAGAAATCAAGCGAGTTGTTTTCAGTAAATCCTTCACCTATCCATGTACGGTCTACATAAGGCAGCAGCTCTGTATACAGATGAAGAGAATTGGCATAACCGGCCCATTGGTTCATGTGATTCCACGAATGGATATCGATAAGCCGTTCCTTGCCGTCCTTATCCAATATTCTACGCGCACGGCGAATCGTTTCACGGTCCAGTGCACTGTCATCAATATAAACGCCGTCTATTCCCAGCTTATCCACCATCCAGTCCAAACCGGCCAGATAGTAGTTGTTCCAGCGCGAATCAGGAGTCGTTATCACCGAAATATCCATATCACCGGCATATTTTCCTTCATTAAATGCGTTATACCATGCCGGAATAAAATGAGTCGTAAGATTTTTATTCAACCATTCATTCGGACCATTCGGATGAATCAAGGTACGGATATCTTTTCCCGGCCCATCGTGAATTACCTCACTTCCTAAACTGCGCAATGCCCATAATTCTGGGATTTTCACAGTGAGTTCCCTTGTTGTATAGTATAACCGTACTCCAAGACTATCCGAATGAGCCTCATCAATAAATCGTTTCAGATCAGGCAGGGATTCATCGTAATATGGATAATTGATAAACGGATATATTTCCTTTTTATGATGAATATTTACAGCCGTTGCTCCGTTCTTTTTGGCTTCAGCGATATAAGTAGAACTCAAATCGCTATTGGAATGATAAAAGCGGTTTACGACATGTTTCTTCAAGTTAATCGGCTTGACTGGGGTTATCTGCATGTCAAAATTATAGAACTGTACCTCGTCCTTTGCCAACGTACGTCTCCCACTATAAGCAATCATCCTGGTTTCACCCGCTTTAGAAGGATAGATATTAACTCCACCCCGACCGTCATTACCCCAAGACTTGGGCATATTCAGTTTACCCAGTGAGTAATAAATATTCACCAACGGACGGACAAAGTTATCATCCATCATACGGATATTTAACCCCGCATTTACATTTCCCATCCAGATTTTATCCTGATGTCTGTTTACATCCCATTTCCATGTCATTAGTGAATCCGGCCGGTAACCTCCTTTATGGCCCAACCCCATCATATATGTAGAAGCGTATGTTGTATAAGGAATCTCCAGACGGATATCTTTTACAGAAACCTCGCGCTTTGCTTTTACTTGAATTGACATGTTGGCTATTCCATCATAACCCAGGCTACCTGTGCAGGATACTTCAAAGTTACGGCTCTGCTGTTTAGAAACCCAACTGATATTGACCGCCGATTTTTCTGTGATTCTCACCTTTCCGCCTTTCAGTGACTCAACACCATCAGCTGTTTCTATCACAAATGTCATAGCATTGGCCAATATCGGATTTTCCACAGAAGAAAGCTGATTATTCGCATCATAACGGGTTGTAATGGCAGACGGAAGTCCCGTTGCTGCCAATTCAACATCGCCCCCCAACCAAGTCAGTACATTTTCCTTCTGCCGCAAGGCTGTATAAGGTGCCGTAGGTGTATCGGCCTCTCCAATCGTAGAGTTCAGCCAGCGTAAACGTGTCTTACGCCATCCTTCGTTGTCACCATGATCGGCAAGCACATTTCCTTCTACAATCAAAGCGACATCAATTGTTTCCGTATTTCCGGTCCTGTCTTTCACATACACTTTACCGGTATATGTGCCCTGTGCAGAAGAAGGAATATCTGTTCCCATCCATAAGGCCTGAACATTTCCTTTTTCCACATCAACCTGTTTACGGAATTTCTTGCCCGTCTTATCTGTTCCTCCCAAATTCAGACATTCCAGCGAAGCTGCTTTGATTTTATCACCTCTTTCATTCTTTAAATCCGAGCATTCTATTTGAATACCCTCTACAGCATGAAAAGGAGCAAATATTCCTATCTGCCAGGTATAATATTCTCCCGGTTGAGTTTTTCCCCGCAAACTATTTCTGCTTTGGATATCACGTCCGGCCCAACGCGCTGGAATAGCATTTTCCAAACGGATGTCGTGCATACGGTCCTCTGTAAAACAGAAAAAGCCTGATGCTGGTTTTTCTTTCAATAAAGCTTTCATCTGTTCGGATGACGCAGCCTGTCGCATCTCAGATGCTTCCTCCTTTACTACTCCTGTACGCTGTAAATCCTCGAATGCATTGGTTACTGCGTCCTGCGCAGACAAGCTAACCGCCATAAAGGAACAAAACACAAAAGTGTAACCTATTCTATTATTAATCATAATGCTTATACCTATAATTATTCTTTTACAATCTGCACCTTTTTCTTTATTTCAAGTCGATTGCAAAGCATTAGCTGAAAAACATGCTGCACAAAGACTTTATTTTCCCTCACTTCACACCACAATAGAATTATGCATACTCCTACAGAGGGAAGTTTAACCTTCCCCCTATAGAAGTAAAAATGCATAAAACCTCAATCTAAAAACTTAAACAACTATTATATTTACGAACGACTTATTTTAACGGATCAAACGAACCACCCCATTCGTTGTTTTGCTCCAATTTAGAATTACGGTCCAAGTCACCTTTAGCAATAGGATAAAACCAGTGATTCAAATCCAGATTAAACATGTATTGTTTGTCTCCATCAACACACTCAATATAATCCATACGGAACAACTTGAGAACTTCAGGGTCAGTCATACTCCATGTCCAATCAAAATTGCCATTTTCTACTATACTATAATCTTTAATTACTGGATATAGTGTTGAACGATATTTCATATCATTCAAAATATCAAAACGCATCCAACGTCTTAAATCAGACCAACGCTTACCTTCAAAAGCAAATTCTATCAGACGCTCATTCATATAAGCTTCACGGATTTCATCCTTTGTTGAAGCTGTAATACCATACTTTCCGTCTGTCGACTGAATGCCAGCGCGTTTACGGATATCATAAAGTACCTGTAAAGCTTCGTCTTTCTTGTCAATTTCATTGGCTGCTTCACCCATATTCATCAATACTTCAGCAAAACGAATCTCAATCCAGTCAGTTTCTGCCTGGCCGATAGTTGCTTGTGTCAGTTTACGGTCAACACCTTTCAATTGGAAATAACCGGCTAATCCAGCACCAATACCAGTACCTAACTCATCCTCAGCCAACGATTTATAAACATATCCGGTAGAAGATGATGGATCTTCTTTCTTTTGCCATGCATTCCAATATTTCATACCTCCCGGCAATTTATCTTCAGCAGGATAAGCCATACCCGGACAATGAATCGTCGCGTGGAAACGAGGATCTCGGTTGGTATAAAAATCAGTCAAGAACTGCAAATTATAAGCCTCATCAGTAGCCAGTCTATTCAAATCTACAGTCAGCGGAGTACCATCCAATTTTGGATACGCCATCAGCAGAGAATAAATTGCCAGATTATGATTTGAATAGTCTTTAGTCAAAGGTTCAGGGCGGATACTTGCCTGATTAAATGCATGGTCAGGATAATAGAACTGATTCACCATTATCACTTCCTTGTTTTGTTCTTCATACCAAATATCAGCAAAATTACCCTCATACAGTCCTTTGCCTACACTTTCCAAGAAAGTGATTGCAGCTTTATTTGCCTCATATGCATCCTGCCAACGTTTCGGATCATTGTTTCTGTTAAACAAAGGACTTGCATATTGCAGCAACATACGGCCTTTCCATGCCATAGCTACACCTTTGTCTATACGTCCATAATTCTCACCTTCCCATTTGTCTGGCAACAGGTCGATTGCTTCATTTATGTCTTTCAGGATTTGTGTCACGCAGTCAGATGTAGAACTACGCTCATGAAACAACGATTCATAATCCGATACATCTTGAGTCTGCAGGATTAAAGGAACACCACCTAAGCTATACAACTTACCCCAATAATCCCAAGCACGCCAGAACAAAGCTTGTCCACGCAGCTGATCATGTTCTTCTTGCGTCAAGACCTCTGAATTTTCAATATGTTCCAGAAAGAAATTAATTTTATCGATATTTCCATAACTGAACCCTACACCTTGATTTTCAGCTGTAATCATACCACGGGCATAATTGCTCATATCTGTCGGGCCGTTCATTCCTTCATCTGTATTATTGGCCGAAATGGGCCATCCGGGCATCATGTTACCATAAATATCTGTCAAAAATCCGGAAATCATTTTTTTATCGGTCCATACATTATCCGGATTGATAGCCCCTTCATTTTCATAGTCCAAACTACAACTGCTCATTCCTAAAAAAAGGAAACAAAAACCTGTCAGTAAAATATTTTTGTGAATCATACTTTTTCTTTTTAGAATTTAACATCAATACCAAAATTAAATGACCTCATAATCGGATATGAAGTACCGTCTCCTATTTCAGGGTCATAATAATTTTTATTGAAACTACTCAACACAAACAAGTTTGTTCCGGTAAAGAAGATTCTTATGTTATCAAAAATCTTACTATAGAACTGATTCTTAGGCAAATCATAACTTAATGTCAAGTATTTCAAACGCATATAGTTATTTTTTGCATACCAGAAATCACTTGTTTCCGTATAGCTCTTTGGAGAATTATCACTAACACGTTTAGGCAAAGTCGCATTGGGATTTTCTGGAGTCCAACTGTCATCGTACCAACGTTCCCACATACGGTTCCATTCTACTCCACCAGCCAAGTCCCCATAAGATTTCACAAAACCCAACTCTCCTGAGAACATCATATCCAGACTCAAACCTTTCCAGCTACCGCCTAAGTTCAAGCCGTATACAACAGGTCTGTTTTTAGAATACAAGACAACCTTATCCCAACTGTCTATATTTCCATCAGGAGTTCCATCAGGACCCGAAAGGTCTTTATAAACCATCATTCCTAATTCTGGTTTCATACCATTATGGTTGTAGTTCGGATGTTCCTTATTAAAGGCATCCAGCTCTTCCTGTGTACGGATAATACGGTCAAACTCATATCCGGTTATATACGAAGTAGATTTGCCCACTGGAATATCAATATCCATCGCATTTTCTGCATAATCTTTCTTGATAACTTCATTCCATCCATACGACATTGTCAAATTACCGAACCAGGTAAAATCACGGCTCTGTCCACGATAACCTAGTTGGAAATCGATACCTTGTGCATGAATCTCACCATAGTTTTCTGCAGGCATACTTTGACTGAACGTAGTCGGCAACGAAAGCTGTCTGTTACCCAATATATCATAAGTATTGCTATACCAATAATCGAAAGTCAAATTCCAATTATTCAGGAAATTCATATCAATACCTACATCATAAGTCAATGTCTTTTCCCAAGTCAGATTGGGGTTCACAATACTTCCATAGGTCAGACCTACGCTTTTAGCCGGACTTGTTCCGAAGAAAGCCGACGAACCTCCCTTATATGACTCCTGCCACTGCCAGCCACCTACGGCATCATTTCCGGTCAGACCTACAGAGCCACGCAATTTTAAGAACTGTACATACTTTTTATCGAAAAAGTTTTCCTCAGAAATAACCCAACCGGCTGAACCTGCAGGGAAGAATCCCCAACGCTGATTAGGAGCAAACTTCATGGAACCATCCTCACGGAATGAGAAGTTCAATAAGTACTTATCTGCATATGAGTAATTAAACTGCCCGATATACGACATACGTCCTTCCACCCAGTCTGTAGAACCATTACCCCAGGTATCAGCACGCGCATCACTAGCTGCCCAGAATTGGTCTGTCAAATATACAGGGAATGTTTCACGTCCACCTGACACACCAGTTCCATTACTTTCTGACCACTCTGTTACAAAGGTACCCGAGAAATGATGCTTTTCATTAAATATCTTATCGTACGTCAACTGGAAGTTTAACTGCTGGTCCCCACTCCAGTCTACAGAACGTTCGATATAATCTTTTGATACCCATGCTGAACGTTTCACACCTATCGCTTCGCTATCCCGGGTGGACATAATACGCCCATTGGTTCCACTCTTCGGCATAATCAACATGTCATAGCCGTGATAGAAGCCTTTCTGCATACTGTGCGCCCAAGTTTTAGAGTAATAAAGTGATGCTTTCAGACCATCCAGGAAGGGCAACTTATAAGTAACCTTTCCAACCATCTGAGGTTTTAACATATCATGTGTCTGATATCCACCGGCTCCTGTCACCCATGCACCAACATTACCAATCCAACCATAATCAATAAATTGCCCGTTATCACTATAAACTGGCTGATCTGGTTGCCAAACAAGTAATTTCCGGTACAAAGATTCAGGTCCTTCAAAAATCACATCACTCTGCTGATTATTATACAAAGCCAAACCTGCAAAAATTTCCAAATCTTTGGTTATATTGGCTGTAACATTCATTCGGAAATTAAACTTATCGTAGGTCAATGGTTCCAAGAAGCCTTCCTGTTTCACATACGATGCTGCTCCAAAATATTTAATTTTATCACTACCGCCGGTAACGCTCAGATTATGTGTCTGCGTAGTCGGATTTCTCCATACTTCCTTCAACTGGTCATATCCCCAGCCACCATTCACGTTTTTAAAGTAATCCAACTCATCCTGAGACCAGGCCCATCCTGCAGGGTCTGCATCACCATTAACCCGACGATACAATTCTCCGGCTTGTACTGCGCTCGTCAAGTCAGCATTCTTGGTACGGGTATCGATACTATAGCCGTATGAATAGTTAAACTTCGGTTTTCCCATATCTCCTTTCTTCGTTGTTACCACAACTACACCACCGGCCGAACGGGAACCATACACAGCTGCCGAAGCTGCATCTTTCAATACAGTTACAGATTCTATTTCATTAGGAGACAAGTTATTAAAGTCACCACTTCCTCGAATGGCTCCATCAATGACATACATCACATTTTGACTATTCCATGAAGAACCGGTTCGTACGCTAAGTCCCGGAGTTGAGCCTGGGATACCGTTATTCGTTCCAACTTGTACACCGGCAAGTTTTCCCACCAGAATACCACTTGCAGATGTAGTCGGTATGGTTTTAGATTGTTCATCTACTTTCATCGAAGCGACGGCTCCTGTCAAAGAAGCCTTTTTCTGAGACAAATATCCAACGACAACCAGTTCTTCCAATGTCTCGGTATCTTCTTTCATCACAACAGATATTGGTCTGCCGTTATCGTTTGTTTTAACTTCCTGGTCAGAGTAACCAACATAAGAAACAACTAGTACAGACCCCCTTGGAGCATTTAACGAGAAGTTACCATCCACGTCAGTTATGGTACCATTCGTTTTACTGCCTTTTACCAGCACATTTGCACCAATAACAGGCAAACCGTTTTCATCAACAATCGTACCCTTTAAAATAGAAGAAGAGGTGTTTGTTTTATTGCTGTTTGTTTTCTTCTGGATAATAATATGTCCATTCGTGTAAATCACCTCACAACCGGTACCATTCAGCAACTGTCGCAAAGCCTGATCCACTGTAGTAGCTCCAGGCAGCTTAGAAATAACACGCGAATCATCCAAATCCTGTGCCTTATAATCTATAAACAGCCTGGTCTGCTTTTCAATCTGTTTGAAAACACTTTTTAAAGGAACGTTTCTTCCCGACAATTTTACCGATTGTTGTTGTCCATAAGCAAAAATACTACATGTAGACAATGCGGTGATACACAATAGCCGCGATAAATTTTTTCTGCTTTCTTTTAGTATTAGATTCGATAATTTCATATCTTTGTAGCTTTGAAATTTAAGTATTAAAATATTAGTTTAATTTTATGTTCTAAGACATGATAAATTACTTGGTTTCAAAACACCGGAAAGGGAAGTTGGCCGCTATTCTTTCCGGTTTTCTTTTTTTCATATTTCCTCCTCTTTTTAGTTTTACTTCAAAATAATGTGATTTTCTCTAATTATATATTGTATACCTATTAACTGACGAAGTATTTCCATCACCTCTTCAATACTCTCTGTAGGAGCAAACTTCACATTGTACAATTCACTTCCATATTGGGTAGCATTGTACTGGAATGTTACACCATATTTTTTTTCCAGCGTAGAAATCATTTCCTGGAACGATACATTTTCAAATATCAGATAACCCTTTCTAAGCATCCTGTAAGCAGAAAGATCTACCTGATTCATCCGCACACTATAATCATCATGTGAATATACCAACTGTTCACTGGGCTTCAGGATATACGAACGGCCCGAATTTTCTTTCAGACTCACTTTTACACAACCTTCTTCCAGTGTAGCAGTAGTATAACGTTCTCCGGCATACGACTTTACAGTAAATACCGTACCCAGCGCTTGAACGTCCAGTCCCAAAGTCTTCACGATAAAAGGCTTCTCCTTGTTTTTCTGTACCTGAAATGAAGCCTCCCCGGTTAGATATACCGTACGCGAATCCATTTTCTTGAAATCTGACGGATATAACAGCGTAGAACCGGCATTCACCCACACACGCGAACTGTCAGGCAGCACGATTTCACGAGTTTCGCCGTAAGGTACAAACATTTCTGCCATTTCAGCAGACTGACGGAGCGCATAAGTATTGGTAAACCAATAAGTACCTCCTGCTGTAAATATAAATAATGCCGCTACAGCCGCATATTTCAACCATTCCAGACGGACTGACTTCTTCTGTCCCAGCACCAAACCCATGTCATCCCGCAACCGGTTCCAATCGTGCCAGGTAGCAGATGTAATTTCAGCTTCCGCTTCTTGCCAATACTGCTGCAATGCAGCTTCTTTTTCCTCCTGATACTGCTCGGCCCGCAGCCATTTTCCAAACACGGCCCTACCCGACTTGGTAAAATGCTTTCCTATATATAGTCGGAATATTTTCCTTATCGACTGATGTACTTCCATAATCTCTTGCTTTTACATCTATATGTAGGTTAAGGCAAAGCGCACACACAAAAAGAAATCTCTTTTTGTATGTTAAAAAATGTTTTTATTAATCATTGTATAAATAATAATGGCATCACATATAAAAATAATCATGAAAAATTCTTGAAAGCAGCTTTTCACAAAGCCACTTCCAAGAGCCTTTTCATATTCACACATCTTTTTTCATTCTATCGCCTACCTGCGGGGCTGTCTTACACAACCCCGCAAAGCAAAGCGATATCTATCGACACCTATGTTAAAACTAAACTTATCAGTTATAAATTACTTTCCACAAACATAAACCATTCCAGGTTCATCAAATCCTCTCCCTTATCCGTATCATTAGCAGCCTTAAAAACTAATACCAGTGCATGTTTCCCTGTTACGGGTTTTATCGCTGATTCGTGAATGGAATAAGCTGTTTCACCTTCCATCGGCTTCACTTCACAGGTACCAATCAGTTCTCCTTCCGGACTGTCCAATCGAATTTCTATGCTTCCTGCACGATTTTTATCCCATGTCTTACAAATAAACCGGTTGACAGGTGCCTTACTGAAATCATAATATTTCCAAAAAGCATAATCACCGTCACGTATGCCGGCCAGATATTCTACGGGTATATCATGAGGCGGACGCCGGACGGCAGGATATACATTCCCAGATAGCAGACAAGCCCTATAGGCCTCCATGCGTAACAAAGGAGAAATAGGACCGCCGGCACCTTGAGTTGTCATTTCAACTTCATTGATGGTTCCATCCTCATTAAAAGTTATCGGCTCCAGACAGGCTTTGCGCATTGTAGCACAACCATGTGTCGGACGGTGATAAGCTACGTACCAGCGACCGTTTATTTCTGTAATGCATCCATGATTATTCACCAGATTTCTACCACTGCCCCAATTATCTATAATCACTCCCCTATAGGTATAAGGTCCCAATGGAGAAGTAGCCGTAGCATAATTCAGCGTAGCACAATTGGACTCGCCATGACGCTGGTGACCGCCATACACATAATAATAAATACCGTTACGTTTACGTACCGAACTGGCTTCATTGAATGCATGTTCTTCATAAGTGAGCAGGCTATCCACTACCGGTCCTTCTATCGCTGTCATATCCTTGTTCAGCTTTGCCCCCTTTGCATAGCCTTGTCCCCAGAACAGATATGCCTGACCGTCATCATCGATAAAAACCGAAGGGTCAATACCGGTTATTCCCTTTAGAGCTTTTCCATTCCTGAACGGACCGTACGGGGAAGAGGATACTGCCACTCCCTCATCTTCGCCGCCGCTTGCCAGACAGTAATACAAGTAGTATTTCCCGTTATGATAAATACAATCGGGTGCATACAGCACATCTTCCGTATAGTCGGTCTGTTTTCCCATGCCCGAAGTGGCAAACGAAGTTTGCTCCATCTGCCAGTTCACTAAATCAGACGATGACAATATATTGTACGAACGGGAGCACCATGCATTCCCTGGTTCATCACGCGACCCGTATACATAAATTCTGCCATCGGGCATCTGGCGTACTTCAGGGTCAGCAATGTAAACTCCTTGCGGAGCAATGGGATTCAGCGGACGTACTTCTGCTGTCAAGTCTGAATGCCCGTCATTCTGCCTATTCTGAATATTACAGGCAGTAAAGAAAACACTCAGTCCTGCCAGCAAATAGATATTATTCATCGCTTTCACTAGTTCCATAGTTTCAGATTTTCTTGCTTTTACATCTATATGTAGGTTAAGATACCAAATACACACACAACTATTAAAAAAAAATAAGGTCTTGCATTCTTTTTATAAATACAAGACCTTCATGGTATACATAACCGACTTACTTCTACAGTATTATTTCTTTGATATTTTCAGACAAGCCCCACCGCCTGCAGCCAGTTTCACAGAAATGTTCTCACCGGATTTCACTTGTAGTTCCTTGACCTGATACGATTCACGGTTTGTCAAATAGTGGGCATCGTCACCGTCCAGCATCAGCTGTGCCCGGTAGCTGCCCTCAGGCAAGAAAGAAAGCGGTATCGACAAAGTGCGTTCTTCTTCATTCGTTACAGCAGCAACCAGATAAGCATCCTCCGTTTCACGCATCATGACAATGTATTCACCTATTCTACCCAGCAACGTCTTACTTTCCTTCCAGGGCATTTTTTCCGATGACAGAAAATCCAGCAGCTCCGGATATTTCCGATACATCTCAGGAATGTCAGGAACAATGGTCACACCCGAAAAAGTAATCAGCGTACGGGCTGCCTCTGATACGACAGTAGAAGGAACCGGTGTATTTTCATCAACACGGGTAGTAGGGCCTTGACGCAAATCAAACATACCATTATTCATATCTACCGGACCGGCCAGCATATTGACGAAAACAGTAGTCACAAAGGTTTTCGGCTCAAATACACGGTGAGCATCCAGCTGAGCATGACAAAATTCACGGGTCACAGCATTCGGCCAGGTACGCATCTGTCCGTAAGGGTGAACCGGACCGTCATGAAAATCAACCAACAGTTTGTTTTCAGCACACAGCTGCGTAATTTTCCGTGTCCAGTGATTCTTTTCTTCGGGTGTACCGTTCATAAAGCCATATTTCACTCCGGCAGCTCCCCATTCTCCATACTGTTTCAATGTCTGCTCAATCGGATATTTCCGTCCGCCTACATCGTTCAGATACAGCCAGATACCTACGCCTTTCTCTTTGGCATAAGCCAACAGTCGCTGCACGTCCTTTGCTTTATCACCGGTAGTCGGATTAGAGTCTGAGGCAAACTCCGGACCATACCAGTTTGCATCCAGTACCAGATACTTAAATCCTTGTTCCGCTGCAAAATCTACCATACGGATCCAGGAAGGATAAGACATGGTATAGTGGAAGCCGTCATCTGTAACAGCACCGTTGATACGCCAGTCCCAAACAGCCATCCCGGGTTTCACCCAAGAGAAATCTCCTTCCGGATCCGGATTCAGCAGTTCAATTAAATGGGAGTCGACAAGTGTCCCGGGGTCTGTTCCGTAAAGCAGCACACGCCATGCAGATGCCGAACCGGCTTTCAGAACAGATGGCTTAGAGGAAACCTCGAACAAGGTTTCTCCTTTTCGTGAAGTCAAGGTCAAAGGCTCTCCTTCTGTCAAATTGGCTTCATGAACAGCCATGTACTGGTTTTCACCAGCCTGAACAGTCATAACCGGCATACGGTTACCGTCTACTTCCGTCAGCTTGTCCGGTCCCAGATTATGATACTCACCGTTGTAAAACCACGAAGTATAGTCACCGGCAAAATTATATTGGGTTAACTCCTGCTTGATTTCAACAGACTGTTTTTCGGTTTCAGGAACCACATAACGGAATGCCAGACCGTCGTTATAGGCCCGAAAGACGACCTTTAGTGTATCCAGTCCCTGCTGTCCTTCGGGTGCCGCAAAAGTCAGTGTCAGCTCGTTGTAATGGTCTTTTACTTCTTTCCGCTTTCCCCACACGGGTTTCCATATTCCTTCATGACACTGCTCAGATGCAGAGACCGGCCATTCTGCCGACGGAATAACACCTTGTGAAACACTCATGTATCCTAACCGGGAACCTTTAATCAGTTCTTCCTTATTTCCGGCAAATGTATATTCCCAAATACCCGCAGAGTCTTTCTGCACAGAAAGCTCCAGCTTGCCATCCGGTGAAGTCAGTGTAAAAACGTCTCCCGACTGTTTCGAACAGGAGGTCACGCTAAGTGCGACAGTTAAAGCTGTTGCAAAAATTGTATGGATTTTCATTAGTTTATAATATTATGGTTACAGAATCATTCCCTTTCACTTTGACATTTCTGACATTGGTTTTATTCGACAATGAATACAGGTTCTTGCGGGCTTCCCTCGATGTCTCTATATAAATTTTGACTTCGGCATCGTATCGCGTAGGATTCGAGATTTGCAGTTCAATGCGATTGCCATCCTGTTTCAGTATCCGGGCATTCAAATGGTCGAACACTTCGATAAATCCTTTGTCTTTTTGAATGTATATGCTAGGAAGCTGCGTCACAGTCAGCATCGTTGCCACTTCTACCCAGGCGCAAGAAGCAAACAAATTTCCACCTACACCATTTTTTCCTTCCCAATCCGACAGGTTTACGCGTTCGCAGGCACCTCCCGGTTCCATATTGCCCACTTTACGGTCTTTATGACTGACGTACTGCGGAACTCCATGCGAAATATCCTTCAGCAGCTCAATAGCATATTTATCTCCAGTAGCCCGATAATACTTCAACAAAGATTCACCCGACCAGGTACATATTGCCGGAGCACTGTGTTTGTTGGCCACACTAGCCCAGACAGAACCTGTAGAATGGGCATCTATCTGGTGCATGATAGAATGTTCAGGAAAGCGGAAATCGTATGAAACGACCCAACTGGCACATATTGGCAATAAATCTTTAGCATATTCCAGCCACTTCTTTTTTCCGGTAACTTCATATAAGGTTACATACGACTCGAACAGTCCGAATGCCGACTCGCTGTCTGGGGTAGAAAGAATCTCACCCGGACCTCCTGTAGTATATCCTTTCAGAACGTAGTCAGTGTAGAACTTCTCGGCCAGTCCTTCAGCTGCATGCAGATATTTTTTTTCGCCATAAGTCTGCGAAGCCAGTGCCAGACCTGCCGGGACAATGGCTCCGGCCGTTGAACCACCTATGCATATTTCTCCCGTTTCCACATCTACAAACTGCCCTACTTGCTTGTATTTATCCCATAGCTTATAAAATGCATCCGCCTGCTTTTTCAGACTGGCCAGCCAGGTTGCAGGAACGTTCTTTTGTAATTTCTGAAGCAAACTGAATTGCTTCTGAGCCATATAGAGAAAATCTCCTTGCGAACGGACAAATGTTTCGTTGTTCTTAAATGCCTCACCAAACCCAAAGCTCTTGAATTCTTTTCCATTTCCATAAGCATAGTATAAACCGGAGGAAGCCTGTGTCTTTGAAAAAATAACATTCAGGTTTTTCATCGCACGTTCTCTACCAGTTTCATCTCCCTGCAACAATATAGGTAAGGTAGCCTGACCGCCACCTACCCAACCTAACTGCCAGATTTGATTCCATCCGGAATTGCTGCCTGGCTTGGTGAGACTGTACATTCCTATGGTTTCATCCCATCGGTCTTGCTGAAACAGGTTATCCATCACACGCCATACTTCACTGAATGGCATTACAGCATAGTCACTTTCAGAAGGATTGATAGTCTTCCGGTTCTGAAGGAAACAGGCATACATATCTTGTAACGAATGAGCTTTCTGCTTGTAGACTCTGAATTCAAGTCGAACCACATCTCCTTTTTTCAAATCTGCCGCACGGTCTTCCGAATCGCAAAAGCCGGTGCCATGTGCCCGTTTTTCTCGCACACACGGTGACATAATAGAGAATACGGCCTGCTCTTTTATTTTGTTTTCTTCAATAAAAAGGCCAAAATCTCCTAGCCGATTCCCCTGATGACACTGAACCATCCAACTTTCCTGCTGTTCAGGAGCATAAAAAGCCATCAGGGGTGTTGCAGCATTCCCCACAGTAAGTTCTATTTTACCATGATTTTCGTATTTTTCCAGACTTGGAACCAGAGTTGTTGTAGTGGGCATATCAAGACGCCACTCATTTTTATCATACCAGTATGGAGGATAATTCATCACTTTCTTGTCAAACCGGTTTCCGTTGTACACAATGGAAGGTACCAGCACAAAGTTTTCGGCAGACCAGTCTTTAAATTCAAAATTTACTCCTAGAGCAACCTGATTGGCAGCTTCACTGAGCAGTGTGCATTCCACTACATAGTCAATTATCCCTTGTCGCTTATCCACTATCGTACTGTCCACATCAATTTGCCATTGCTGAGAACGTAAATCATTTATTATCCCATCCCGCAGGTCAAATTTCTGGGATGCCTCGGTCTTGTTTCCCGAATAATAATTTACAAAAAGTTGTTTGTCCTGCGCCTGAATGGGTAAACATGCCAATGCAAAAGTCCCCAAAGCTAATACTTTCAGTTTTCCAAGCATATTATATAGATTTATAGATTGATATTAAATTTATTGGTAAATAAAAAGATATGGTTGCACCTTTCTTTATCATTAAGTAGGCTACAACTAGAAATACACACAAGTAAGTACTAAACATTTCAATGTAAGCCTATGCCAAATTCAAACCTTGCCCAGACAAGAATCTTACTTTTTACCCATACTTACCTCAACCGTTTCACCAGCCTTAACAGGGACTTTCTTCCAGTTCACAAAATTCAAATACCCAATCGGTTTTTTCGAGTCAGAAGAGCTTTCAGAGAAAACAGAGACCAATGCATCAAAATGGGTAGGATTGGTGATTTGCAGAACAACCTTACCGTTCTCCCGGTTTATCACCTTCGCTTCTACATGGTCGAATACGTAAATTCTATCCTTATCCGTCTGAACATATATTCCCGGAATTTCCAAGGCCATCAGCAGCCCACAATCTTCCGTCCATCCATTTGATGTATTCAATATCATGCCCACAGCACCTTTTCCATCAGCATCTGTAGTCTGAATACGTTCCATAGAAGTTCCGGCACCTGCATTTGTCGTAATTCTTCCTGGTATTTCCATCACTTCACCATGAGCATGGACAATGTCCCTCAAAAGTTCGGCATAACATTCTTTGCCCGTAGCTCTATACAGTTTAAACAAATAGTCGCCCGAACTTGTACATATACCCGGAGCTGCATGTTTGTTCTGTACACTTGCCCAAACAGCACCTGCTGTTTTAGCTCTCAATCTGCCCAATGTAGATTTTTCAGGATACTCATAGTCATACGACAAAGTCCAGGTTGCTGCCAGATTGGCTGTTGTTTCAGCCATCGACAACCATTTCTTATCCGTCGTCGCAGCATACAAGGCCATCAGCGATTCCACCAGACCATAAGCCGAATCCGCATCTGCATCTTGCATAATATCCCCTGAATGGGCACAAGTCAAACCCAGCTTTACAACATAATCATTGTAAAAGTAAGCTGCAATTTCTTTTGCGGCCTTCAGGAATTCCCTGTTGCCAAAATACTGACTGGCCAAGACCAATCCAGCCGGTGCTATTGCCCCCGAAGTCGTATGATAGATAATTATATCTCCGGTTTTTGCATTCACATAATTTCCCAGATCTTTATTTTTATTCCAGGTCTTTACAAAAGCCTTGGCCAGATTCTCCGCAGCATCTTTCCATTCCTGTTTCACCTGACGGGCATAGCCTTGTTGCTCCAGCAGCAAGAAATGTTTAATCATAAAAAACAGGATATCTGCATTTTTTCTTACCAGAGCGGCTTCGGGTATATTATCTCTGTCACTGACGATCTTTCCATTGCGATAAGAACCATAAAAATACCCACTTTCTCCTATCATTCTGGAAAAAACATAATCATATGTTTTGAGTACTCTCTCACGAGACAATGAATCATTCAAAGCCAATAAAGGGAAGGTACCCATAAGGCCACCCACCCAGCCCACTTGGTAACCATCCGAATTTTCCATTCTGTAAAAGCTGTTATCGCCATCCTCTTTCCAGCGGACTTTATTTTTATAGTCAGATGTCAGTGCCGTAATTTCACTAAAGGGACAGATATTTCTTGAGGTATTCTTTCCTGTAAGTTTTTTCCTTACTTTCATAAATTGCGCCAACAAGTCCGGTATCCCGTCTGCCTTAAAGGAATAGACCTTGAATTTCATCGTCAGCGTATCTCCCGCCTTCCAAAGGCAAGCACGGTCGCCACTTTTCCGGAAATCGCCAAAGCCGGCAGCCTGTTCACGCACCCCGGGCGCACTTATAACCAATGATGCCATATCCTGATTGGCATTCTCCTCCAGAAATATGCCTAAATTGCCCAAACGGTTTTTCTGTTCGGTCAGGATAATGCAAGCACGCTTCTGCTCAGGCATATAAAAACAAACAGCCGGGGTTGCCAGATTTCCCATCAGCCCCTCTATCTTCGACGATTTGCCCTTCTGTTCCGATAAACGGGGACTGTTGGAGAATAGAAGAGGCGCATTTTCATTATAATAATAGCTTTCAGGATAAGGTGACATATAGCCGTTTGTCTCTACATGAAAACGATTCCCATTATATACATAAGCCGGCATCAGCACATAGTTTTCGCGCTTCCAGTTCCAAAAGTCAAAAGCAACGGCAACTCCTCCTGAAGCAAGCATTCCTTCTGTGACAGAGAAAGTAACCTGAAAATCGGATTCGTCTGCCTTGTCTGATATTTTTTCAGTCTCGCCCTTGCAAGTCCAGGAAGACGATAAAACAGACGCCGTATTTCCTTGAAAACTTGTCAGTGAAGTCAGAACCTCGCCTTCATAGGAACAAACCAACGGACGGATAGTGATTCCTGCCGGACGTAAAAAACAATTCATTTCTGAAACGCCCTGACAAGATGATGTGTTCTGGCCTTCAGGCAACCAGGAGCCTTCCTGGTTGCCTTGAGCTATACTGTTGAGAGTTAAAGACCAGAAAACGGTAGCGATAAAAAATAATCTTCCCATTTTTTCATTCTTTTCTAATAAATCACATAACTGGCCGGAGCATATTTTTGCAGTTCCACATTAAATTTGCCTTTCCGGATAGGTATCGGCATGCCTTCCGGAACTCCACGCAAGCCAACGGGCTGCGCTACACCGTCCAACGGCACCGGCAATGAAACCTCACAGCGGCCTGATACACCACTGTTTTCCCACAATCGGAGCAATGTTCCTTCACCATCCGGATTGTTTCCGTATGCGGTTACCAGTACTCCCTTCTTCGAAACTTTCAGCCCTTCCGCTTTTATAGGAAGCTTGCCCGCCGGTGATGTCGCTATTCCGACTTGCAGGGGCAAACGTGCTTCCCACGATGGCGTAATCAGTCCGGCTTCATTATCCGCTTGTTTCGGGTTCACCCACAAACGAACTTCGGATGTCAGATTGCCGCTCCAGAACGAAGTAAAATTAGTATTCCAGCGGTTATTATAGAGATTCAGATAGAAATGAGACTGAGGATGCTCGTATTCCGGCGCATAGTGCATAAATTTCAAGTCGCCCATAACCATTGCAGGGGCATCCAGCGGACAGATTCCTACCGAGTAATCACCATCCTGAACTTTAATTCCCGAATTAGACCATATATAGTTAAACTGACTTCCTTTGACCAAGTCTTTTTCAGGATCAATGACCGACCCGATTCGTCCAATCCGGTATTTCGGTGCCTGGGTTGCCAAAGGCAAAGCCCACCATCCGGCCTCAGCTTCTTCTGTTGCAGGCTTGTTCACCACTACCAGTTTCATGTCAATGTAGGGCAGATTGTCATACAGCGTAACAACCAGTCCGGATGTATGCTTTTCTTCTCCTTCCGACTGAGGCGGAACCAATATACCCTTGATGGCCGACACGTGATTTTCCACAAGGAACTCCATCGGGCGTACCGACTCATGACGGGATTTTGTCTGACTGGTCAAGTAGCGGCTCTTTCCCGTAATCGGATAATGGGATTCTTTATAGGAATCATACATGTACTCCTTCAGATACTGCAACGATTGCTTTTTGTCGTACCGCTCGTATACATAAGAGCCAAAGCCATCGGGGGCATCTGTGTCGACCAGTTCTCTTTGATTGATTTTATCCCAAATGCTCCGTATACAACCCTTCGACTCATCAAACGTTACCTTATACCACCGGTTTTCTATGTACTTGCCCGACTCACTTCCCTTTAACTGATTCGGAGCCACTGTAGGTGCCTCATCCGTCAGGATGTACGTTTTATAACCATTGGCAGGAATATCTTCCACAAAGAAGGTTCCCAGACGTTTTGAGTCTGCCCCATAGGTTTTCAACGGATAAATGCGGTCTGTTCCTACTTCTTTCACACACAGGTTCTTGATTGTTCCTTGAGTGGGCATTGCAAAACTGGCCATTCCGTCACGCTCCCAAGGCAGAGGGTTGTAAACCACAAAGCGAAATCCGTCCTGCGCTACATTTTCGGCCAGAGTAGACAATTCATGCTCCCACTCCGGACGCAAGCGGTCTTCTGCCCGCTCGATATAGCCGACATGTTCTTTCCAGGATTCTTCCATCCGGGCATAAGCCGGATCCAAGCCCGAATAATACATTCTGCGCCATGAATCCCCAACCATTCCCGGGACAAAATGCTGGTTAGCCAGTCCCCAGGTGTGTTCTCCATACATCAGGCTTTGGTCGTAAATATAGGCCAGGTCCTTGTCTATTTCGTAATTCATGATACCCCAGTTCTTTTCTTGCGTGTGCAACGTCTCCAAAGCAGGTATCATCGGACGGGTCCTGCGTGCCAGACGAGTTGCCTGAGGATTGGACATGGCACCATGTACCCAACTGTCAGACATGTCACCTCGTACCACGGGCAAATCGGGATTTTCCGCAAGAATAGCCTCGGCAAAGTCTGCCATTTTTCCGATATGAATTTTCGCTGAAGGATATTTTTCCTGGATTTTCTTTATCATTCTATCTACTTCCTCGGCTGTTGGAGGACCGGCATTATCGCCTGCATGTACGAAAGTCAGCCAGGAGTTATGCTTCCAGTCTTTAGGCGGAAAAATGCCACCGCCATATCCTTCCGAAAACATCGTCAGTACTCTTGAGCCGTCCGGCCCTTCCCACCAGAACAGTGTAGGAACATCTATCCCCCGGTTTGTAGGATTGGAACCTAAGTGAAAGAATTTGATTCCGGCATGATGAAGAATCGTAGGCAATACCCACGTATGAGCCGGCACATCGGTCATTTTCCCGTCAACCGGCAACTCCAGTCCATAACGGCGGGCCAATGCAGAAGAATAGCCCAATCCCCGTACCAGATCTTCTGCCTCCAGTGTCTCTGTATGGGTGGTATAGGGTAAAGCATGTGTCACCAGATTTCCATTTTTCAATGCTTTCTCGATACGCAATCGACGTTCCGGAGTCTGTTTCTCCCATAGCATCTGGGTCAACGGCCATCCGGGAACTGTCCAGACAAACTGAGCACCGGACATTTTATCTATATTCCGGTCGATAACGTCCATGGCCTTGTCTATCATTGACGTACGGTATTCATGCACCACATCTCTGGCCAATGCCGAATAGCCGATGTCAAAATGGCTTTTAAACACCAGATAGAATGTCATGTCCTGCTCCAGGACCTGCTCGGTCTCATCATTTGCATGCTTCATGTAATTGTCCGCCTGAGCATGTGCCTCCCATATGCACAGGTTAGAACATGCCAGCAAAGCAGCAAGCCAAATTTTCTTTTTCATAGTCTCATTTTTTTATAAAATACCTATATAAGCACAGCCGTAAACTTATTTTACCTCAATCTCTATAGAATCCGGTTCCAGACCGGCACCGCTTACCTGCACCTGCATCTTTCCTGTAGCTCCTTGCTTTCCACGGACAATGGCCAATGCCAATCCGTTGAACGACTCACGTTCGGCACTTTGGAACGGAGTGAAGGATGTCGGGTCGCCGTTGTCCGTTGCCACTAATTCTCCGCAACCTGTCACCTCTACTTTCAGCGGCAGACAAGCTGTAGGGACTTTCCGTCCGGATGCATCTACGATTGTTGCGGTTACAAAAGCCAGTACGTCTTCACTGCCTGAGATAGAACGACGGTCGACAGACAGCTGAATTTTCTGAGCCTTGCCGGTTGTCTGAATTTCATCCTCTGCCCATCGTTTGCCCTCTTTATAGGCAATTACTTTCACCGTACCGGGCTGATACACGACACTGTCCCATACCAGACGGAAATCCTTGCCTTCTTCTTTCGCCTTACGTCCATAGCTCTTGCCATTGACAAACAGCTCTGCTTCTGTCCCCGAAGTATAGACATGCACCGGGATATTCTTTCCTTCACAGCCGGCCCAATTCCAATGTGGCAGGATATGAACCATCGGGAAATCCGGACGCCAATGCGACTGGTACAGATAATAACGGTCTTTCGGGAATCCTGCCAGATCGACAATACCGAAATAACTGCTCCGAGAAGGTGGTTGTGTACGCGCCAGCTCTGCCAGTTGTTTCTCCAGTTCAGCACGTTTCGACGGGTCTGTCCGGAAGTTCAGCAAGTTGGTGTTGTCCGAATTGAATGGAGTCGGTTCGCCCAGGTAATCAAAACCTGTCCAGACATATTCACCCAGCAGATGCGGGAACTGATAATTCGTAGCAAACTGGCGGTCCGGATTACATCCCCAGCCCGGAGCGTCTACATCGTACGAAGTAATCTGATAATCCTTACGAATGGTATCTCCTAAAAAGTATACACCGCGCGTACTCAAGCACGAAGAAGTCTCTGTACCAATTGTCGGCATATTCTTATAATACGCATCGGCATCCCATTTGGCTTGTTCGTAAAAGAAATAGTTGACGCCCATTACATCCAGTGCCTTGCTTGCTCCGGAAGCACGTCCTCCATTCGGGTCATTGTATCCATTTGTCACGGGACGTGTTTTGTCCAGTTTTTTCACAATACCCACCAGATGTTTCGTCATTTCAATATTTTGCTGTTCCATGACTTCATTACCGATAGACCAGAATACAACCGAAGGATGATTCCAGTCACGGCGTACCAAAGCTTCCAGGTCTTTCTCGTGCCATTCTGCATACAGCTTATTGTAATCCCATTCCCGCTTGCCGTTTGCCCAGGCATCGAAGGCTTCGTCCATGATTAAAATACCTTTTTTATCGGCCAGGTCCAGAAGCTCGGGAGCAGGAGGATTATGAGAGGTACGGATAGAGTTGCAGCCCATTTCCTGCATGATGCGGAACTGACGCTCCAATGCGCTCAAGTTGAAGGCTGCTCCCAATGCTCCCAAGTCATGGTGGTTACAAACTCCCTTAATAGCTACCCGACGGCCGTTCAAGAAAAATCCTTCTCGTGAAACACGGATGTCACGTACGCCAAAGGGGGTGAAATAACGGTCGGTTTCCTGTCCGTCTACCTGTATCGTCACACAAGCCATATAGCGGTTAGGCGACTCAATGTCCCATCGCTTGCAACCGGTCAGTGTCTCCTGCAAGTCTATCTTTCCGCTTCCTTGCGGAGCCAGCTTCAGCGTCTGGTCGCTAAAAGAGAGAACACGCTTGCCCAGACAGTCCAAAGAATCCAGTTCATAGACAGAGGTCTTCACGACAGCGTCAGTTTCCTCGTCCAGATGGTTTTCCACCGTTACGGAAAAATGCAAGTCTGCCGTTTTTTCTGTCAGATTTGTAGCCTCCATCTTTGTTCCCCAATGACTGACATGTACTTGTCCGGTCTTTACCAGCCAGACATGGCGGTAAATTCCAGCTCCCGGATACCAGCGGGATTCCCACTTCTCTGTATCCGTACGTACTGCAAGCACATTGTGCTCACCTACCTTAACAAACGGGGTCAAATCCAGACGGAATGAATTGTAGCCATACGGCCATGTTCCTACGTACTCACCGTTCAGCCATACTTTGGCATACGCCATCACTCCGTCGAAATCCACGTAAAAGCGTTTTCCGCGGTCGGCCTCATCCACCTTAAATGTTTTACGGTACCAGCCGATTCCCTGATAAGGCAAACGTCCGGTATTACCCGACAAATCCATTCTAAATGGCCCCTGAATGGCAAAATCATGCGGCACATCCAACTTTTCCCAGGCCGAATCATCCGCATCAACCTCAAACATGCCTTCCGGTTCTTCCACACGTGTCCCGTCGGCCTGCAGGCCATAACGGATAAAACGCCAGTCGTCGTCAAGTGATACCACATTGGCTTGCCCCGGACGTTTGACTGGCCCCTGCTGTATAGGGCCGTCTCCACAAGCAAAGCAAAGCAGCGCAGCCGCCAAGCTTCCTAAAATCTGTGTTACTTTCATTGTATCAATTTAGATTTACAGTTAAAAAATTATTTACAGATTATTCACGATATTTCGATTCAATTCTAGCAGAATATTTTATTCGTGACTTATTGTATAAGTTTTCCCTTTTTGGGTATGGAAAACATACACCCCTTCTTTATTTTTCGCCGGAATCATTTTTCTGTCGGATAGTATCCTTAAAGCCTTTCCGGCCCAAGGATTCTTCAGTTTACAGATGCCTCCTTTTTCACTGTACAAGCTGACATCCGACACAGTTTTACCGTCATAATCAGCCGATACCAAAAAAGCACCTTTTGCCCTGAGACGGACAAACGCTCCGGGCTTTTCAGGCCAGCAGGGGAACAAATGGATAATACCCTCTACCGTTTGCAGCATCATCGAATTAATGGTTTCGATGACAGCCGTTTTCTCCGTACAATGATGCCCGTCTACTATCAGGAAATTTGGCTTTGCTGTTTTAATCAGTGTCCTCATATTGTCAATCAATAGGTCAGGAGAAAATCCTACGCGGGCTCCCATAATAAAAGCACTCAGTCCTAACTCATTCATTGTTTCCGTAAATCCTTTTTGAGAAACTTCATAATAGTAAATGGTATTCCGTGCTATCTGCAAAGCCGTTGAATCAGAACGGAGATGCAAGACTTCACAAGGATATACCGGATGCATCTGTATTGCATGGCTGGGCAAATCCCATCCTTCCTCATTTTTTGCGTAAACAGGCAAACCTTCGTTGGGTTCCTTGGTGGGCATGATTACTTTATATTCAGGCAAATGCGTTAATATATCTTTCCACTTTTTCCTACGGGATTTATCTACGCCCAGCATTTCGCTGTATTTTAATAACAGACTAAAAGTTTGCTCAACAAAGGCCAGGTCGGAAGGCGGATTTAAATCCCATGAATTTTCGTGACCTCCGGTTTGAATCGTATAACGATAGGAGTCGCCATAAGATTCTTTCTGAAGGTAGTCTTCATAAAAATCGCCGCAAAGCTTAATATAAGGGTATGCCTTGTCCCGTAAAAATTCAAGATTGCCTGTATATTCATAATACCAGCTGTATAAGGGCACATTGAAGGGTGCGTTCATGGTTTGCTGCCAATAATAATTATAGAAGACACCTATACCTAAAGCACCGACCGGAAAAAGTAACCCCCGACAGGATTTTCCTTTCCAGGAAGGATGCATGACTCCCATTTCTTCTTTGGCCCGTCTTTTCCCTTCGGGTATCAACCGCTCTATAGTCTTATAAAATGGCAAGGCTATTTCCGGCCGGTTGGCCGAAAACGCACTATAAAAACCGGCCTGACTATTATAATTAAAATGTATATCTCCATGATACATCATTTTGTCATCCATGTTCCACACGCCATACATACCACCGCAAACCGGAGAATGTTCATTATAAGCAGAAGCCAGCAAATAGATAGAAGACAAATAATGTCTGTTTAATAAATCGTCATATGTCTCAACATAAGAGCGGGTCCACATTTCTTTCCACCAGGCTTCTCTTTCGGCCTTTAACAAAGCAATTTCTTTTTCATTCCAGGAAAGAATTTTCTCCGTAGCCTCCGACAAACGTGCATTGTTATCCATTCCTCCTCCTGAAACATAGGTAACCACCAGAACTGTATCAGAGGGCATCAGCCGAAACGTTGACCGCACCATCGAGTCCGACAGTTTTTCATTCGAAGCCGTAGCACCGATTATCTTGGTCGCAATACCGGCTTGAGAAATCCAGCGGACACCTTCCCGCTTCGTTTGCCGGGTTACGAGTTGTAAATCACCCTGCAGGTCAGCCGTCGTTGCATAGTGCTCCGACTGGCTGTCTGCATAGGTATTTACACTAACAGATACTGCTTCTTTAGAGGTAGTAGTCAGCTCGGTAACAATCACATTCTCCGAACTTCCCATCCAACTGGTCATCTGTACCGGTTGCGCCGTTGCCGTCCGCATCCGGAGCTCGGCGGCCAGTTGGTCCATCTGGTAATTGAAAGCTGTTGTGTCAGGATAGTTTACGGATGTAAAACCGGAATATACCGATGAATTGACTGTAATGCTCACACCTCCTACCGGCAACGCAGCAGGACCACTTCCTGCCCAATCGTTCCACCCGTCTGTAACAAAATCCACTTTTGATATTTTCAAGGTCTGACTGTTATCCGAGGTAAACGCAACTACTCCTACATCTCCATTACCCAAATAAGGACCTAATGGTGCGTGATTGCTCTTTATGCTATTATAACTGAACGGCTCTTTCCAGGTAGCTGTCAGCAATCCTTTTTTCTGGGCGAAGAACAAAGAGTCGTCGGACAAACAGGCACCTCGCATGCTCCAGATGCAACAACCTATAAAAGAGAAGAAAAGGATTAATTTCTTTTTCATGGTATTTCCCGTTTTTTTTGTAATTATTTATCCCTATTTACATCAACATCCACAGGTAAAAATCGATTCTCCTTTACAGATTATTTCCCGGCAACAAAGCTGTACACATTTCCGGAGAAGTCTACCGCTACCAGGTTATTTCCCGAAATGGCGACCGTACTTAATACCGGAGAACCCATGGCATGTTTCCACTGCATGATTCCTTTTTTCCTGTCTAAGGCATAAAGATAACCATCTGCAGCACCTATAAACACCGTGTTTCCTACCAGAACAGGAGAAGCTTCGACCACCTGTGCCGGATCTTTCTGCATGGCAGCGGTATAAATCATCGCACGTCCCGTTTCAAAACGCCACTTCACATCGAGCGTTTCCTTATCAATAGAAATGACACCAGTCGTACCCGTTCCTAAAAAGATTTCTTTCTCTGTAACCAAAGGAGCCGAAACATTATGTAATGAAAAATCATACGTTTTCTTCATGATGGTTTCGCCATTGCCGGGGTCTACTACAGAAAGTGTATTGTTGTTGACGACATAAAGCACATTGCCGTATTGAGTAATCGGCCCGCCAAATCCATAACTTCTTGCCCAAATCCGCCGTCCGGTTTTAGCATCGAGCGCATGCAATGCTTCCCAATATGCAGGACAAATCAGTTTGTCGCCAAGCAATGAAAAAGTCGATACCGTTCCGTGGTCAGTTCCCCAGCTGGTATTCTGCCAGATTTCTTTACCGGTCTTGGCTTCGAGGGCATACATCCATTTTCCTGTTCCTGCATAAACCGTTCCGTTATCAGCCAAGATGCCATTATCCAAAGGCACCTGTTTGCCCATCTTCAGGTCCTTCTCCCAAAGAAGTTGTCCACTCACCGCGTCAAAGCTGTATGCCCATCCGTTAATGTCCTGAGCCAGGATGCATCCGTCTGTTGCCGCGATACTGCTGCGAACCGAATGACGCACACTTTTCTTCCATTTGATTTCACCCGTCTGTGCATCCATACATACCACAGCCGCCTTACCCTTGAAATTATCATCCATCGAAGCGGCATAAACCCGGCCCTGATAAATCAAAGGAGCAGTAAAGAGAATATTCGAACCGATGTTTTGCACCCATGCCAATTGTAATGGAAGATGGAGCGTATCTTTAACGACCGGACTATGGGCTGCATTCTGCAGAAGATTGGTCCAGTCTTCCCCTGTACTGACTGTAAACTGCTGTTTCGGGTCATAGCGGAAAGTCTGCATTTCTTTCGAGACTTCACCATTGCCAAACTCGGCAGTTACGCTGACAGTAACCAACTGCCCGGCTAGCGATTGCGGTAATTTCATTTGCGCATTCCAATTAAAGTCGGTCTGCTGCTTCATGGGCAGTCCTTTTGCCAATTCCTTGCCACCGGCAGAATATCCGTAAGTAACTTTTACGGTATGTGCCACACTGGAGTAGGTATTTACCGAGAGAACAACCGTCCCGTCAGCCGCCACAACAGCACGTCCATTATCAACCGAAGCGATTCGCAGTGAACAGTCCTGATACGGATAACGGATTTCTGAGGAGAGGCTTCCTTTGCCGTCCACTGTGAGCACACGGAAAGAAGAAGGAGAATGGTCATACGAACCACGGACATGTCCGGGTGAGCAGACCATCAGCACATCCGAGTTGTCCGGACGATACATGCGATGATGATGCCAGTGTCCATATAGCCATGCCTTCAAGTTATAATCGGCCAAATCAATATACCCCTTCTCTTTGCTGCCGAACCGGAAATGCCCGTCGCCACTCATCACACTATGATTAAAGGCAATCACCGGACGATTCTCCGGTACATATTTCAAATCATTCTTAAGCCATTCTCCAATGCTCTCTCTGCTGTAGGTAGGCCGGCCGTCACCGTGTTCCATCGGAGTCACGATGTAATGAATATTTCCTATGTCAAACGAATAGTAAGTCGGGCCAAAGAATTCTTCAAAACCCTCTTCGCCGTAACTTCCACGTCCTAAATCATGATTTCCCACACAGAAGAAAGCCTGAGCCGTCGGCATATTCTCTGTATTGAAGAACTGCTGATAGCTTTCAAAGTCGTCACGGGTAATATCGCCCGTATGTATCAGAAAAGCCACATGCTCGTTTTGTGCATAATCGCGCAAAGCCTTCGACGCAAGCGCATGGCCATCATTGCCGGAGCGCATGGTGGGGTCCATGTGTGTATCGGATATATGAATAAACCGGTGTGTCCCATCCTTGGCCACCAGTCCGGCGGGCTGCACTTGCAGAGCAAAATCATAGCTCTGCTGTACCTCGTTTATCCGCTGGAAATAAGCAGGAGCACGGAATCCGCTCGGGACCGTAATAAATACAAAGCGTGCATTTTCATGTCCCGGCAGGGAGAAATGGCCTGCAGCATCCGTCTGCACAACATTCAATCCGTCGGATACAGATACTTTCGATATAAGTTTCTCACCCTTATCAAACCGTCCATTATGGTTTGCATCCACAAACACCCGACCTTCATATGCCGCCACAGTCTCTGCACAAGCACCCAATAGCAGGGCTAATTTCATCCATTTTCTTTTCATAGTGATGATTATTTCAGTAAACAATTATTCCAACAACCGGCATCAACGTTCCAAAGGCCATACCTTTATACGGGTTGTACCCGACAACGACTCAAACGGTCCCACAACAGGATTCGCAGCGCGCGATACCCCAAAATAATCCTTATCCGAGACGAAAGGAGTTCCGTCCTGATTCTCAAACGGCAGTCCGCTCAGTTTTGTTATCCCCAGTTGCGCTGCATCTATCTTCTTACCTTTGAATCCGGCCAGTTCGCTCAGACTTACATCGCTCACCAGGTATACCTCCTCTCCTACTTCTTCCAGACGCAGGTTCGGATTTACAGCATCCTCTGTCCAGCCTTGTTCTTTGCCTGTCATCGGTTTCGCTCCGTTGCAGAAGATATTGTCCGCTGCATAAATAGGCCATTGCGACTTGTCGAACGCTACCGTACCATACTTCATGTCCTTGTTTGTACCCCCGACAAAAATGTTGTTATAGAAACGGTGGTCTCCTTCCGTAATTGTCCGGAAACCTTTCACCTGTGTAGAATGGTTCAGATGATAAGGTGTATAACGCTGGTCGTCCATTCCTTTGATACCTCCTACAACAAGATTATGCAGGAATGCCACTCCATCCGAACTTTCAGCAAACGACTTGGATGACAGCATGATGTTATTGTCTATAATATAAGGTCCGTGGTCTACCTCAAAGAAGACATCCTCTGCCAGATTATCATAAAGCAAATTCGAAGATATACGCACTCCCTGAGACATCCAGTCCATCCAGATTCCGAAGTTTCCGGAATTATGAATCCGGTTATGATGGATGTACGCATCAATGGCTCCATGCAGTTTGATTCCTGCCATTTCCGCACCTCCGAATTGCTGTTTCGCAAGGATATTATAGATATGATTTCCGTAAATCTCACTAAAGGCACCACCCATGCTTCCACAAATACCGGTCTGTTCACAATCGGAAATGATATTGTTGCGCACGATGTGCGAACCTACATTGGCCTTGTCCCATCCTTTTCGCAGGACGTTAAAGATAACTTCGATATAATGCAGTGTGCCGTCCAGACGTTTGTCGTTGCATTCCAGGTTATGTCCGCTGCTGCGTTCTTTGCCCAGCGTAATGCCATTGGAACGCGAATTCTTTATCACATTGTCTTCAATAATCCATCCTTTGCACCAATGGGTAGCCACCATGCCCACCTGTTCTGCTGTGGGAGCTGCCCACTGAGTAGCCGCCTGACTGAAATGGAATCCCCGGATGGTTAGGTAGTTCAAGCCTTCACGCGTAGGATAGAAGCAGGTAGGACGTACGGATACTTCCGTAACTTCTTTATTCGGGTCGGCAGTTCCAAAATTGGCATAGATGGTCGTATGCTCGGCATCTACTTCTGCATACCATACATTGGTGCAGCCTTGCGGGTCACGGATGGTCTTTAATGTATCCGGCTGATAGACCTTATCCAAGGAGAAAGCTTCGTACAGTGAAACGTCATTCAGATACACATCGGCCGTGTGGTGTATTTTGTCCGACCAGAGCCAGTCGCCGTACAGCCGGTCATTGAACGGATTGTAATTGCCAAAGAAACCGTTGGGCAGCACAAGCTTCCACACCTGTTTGTTCTTCTTTTCCCGTTTCCAGCCTGTCACCAGTTCCGAACCCTTGATTTCTACCTTCTCACCTTCGGCCGCACGATACAGAATCCGTCGGGCATCGCTTTCGCCTCCGTTCAAAGGGTTAATCCATTCACGGTATGTCCCCCGATGCACCGTTACGGTATCTCCCGGCAAAGCCAGCTGGGCCGCCCGGTTAATGGTCCGGAAGGGAGTTGCCATATCTCCACTGGCAGCGTCATTTCCTGTTGGAGACACATGATATTCTTTTGCAAACAGACTGCTTGCAGACAGCAGCAGACAGATAGATACGATTGATGTTTTCATAATATTCTTCACCACTATATTATAAGGTTTGACATTCTTTTAAAAAAGAAAGCCATCATACACAATGACGGCTTTCTTTCAACACACGTTTTTCATCATAGCCTAAATTAAAGTAAGATTAGCATTAGCCCACAGCCTACAGGCTGCGATATAAATAATCCCTACAGGAAAGATTTTCCTGATGTCTCTGTAGTTATGTAGGCTTTAAAGGGATACACACACAAGGGTAAGATGTTTTTTATTGTTAAAATTATTATTAAGAAAGGTGTGTCTTTACTTTATCACAAGAATGATCTGTCTTCATTACATATGAAATAAATGTACAGCAAAAAAGTGACGTGTCTGCGGCATTGCAATGATAAGGTGTGGATACAAGGACAAAAAAGAATATCAACGTAAAGTAAGCATCAGCCATACGTAGACAACCTTACGGAGCAAAGCCAGCGCAGCGGTGAGATGGTTTTCTACAGTACGCTTACTGATACCCAGCCGAAGGGCAATCTCCTGATTGGAGAGTCCTTTCTCACGGCTCATGCGGTAGACCAGCTGACGTTGTGGCGGCATTTGCTGTACAGCCGCCTGTATCGTGGCCTGCAATTCACGCGCAAACAGCTGCTCTTCTTCCGAACGGGCTTCTGTATTGGTTTCCAGATATTCTTTTACATATTGTTCGGTGACTTCCAGATGGTCAAAATAATCATAGACCTTGAAGCGGGCCATCTGATAGAGGTAGGCAGAAATAGATTCTACATGTGCAAGCCGGGCACGGTCTTTCCACAAGGAAAGAAACAGCTCCTGACACATGTCGCGGCTCAATTCTTCATCGTGTGTCAACCCCGTCAGGAATGAAACCATCTTGGGCTGATACAGAAAAAACAATTGCTCGAATGCATGCACATTCCCAGCTGCTATTTCCGACATAATATGTAAATCAATTTTTTCCATAGGCTAACAGAGTGCAAAAGAAATATTTTTTTTCAAAAAAAATAAATATTTTGGCAAACTTTTTAGTGATATTTCTTTCACATATCCGCCAGATTTACAAAAAGATTTTGCAATAATGAAAAGTACTGTTTGCTGTAAAAATGTCGTTTAAATCACTCACTTACAGCTTAAAGGGCTGGTTCTGAAAGCTGAATCCAACTGACAAAACCGGCCCTTTTTGCTTTGAGTCGATCATCTGAGAAAGACAATATTACTCTTCCGCGTAAACACCTTCACGCGGCAACGGTTTGTCCAGATTGGCTACTCCCAAAGCGGTTACAGCCGTTACTGTAGCCGTGTACTCCAGATACTCGGGAATGTTCTTGGTAAACAGGTCGCGTTCGGTATGCCAGATTTCTCCATAGCTGAAGTTATACCCCTTGACATCTTTCGTAGTGAATCCGTAAGTAGGCACTCCATACGTGGCAAACACCTCCGAATCGGTACCTCCTGCCACTTTCGGACGTTTGCGGGGCTCACGCACAGTCACTTCAAACGGAATGTCGGCACGTATCTTCTTCAAAGACTCCGTAATCTTCACAAAATCGTCATACATGGCTTGCGAAACGGCGATTCCTACAGGGGGTTCCGGACCACCGTCGCGGTTGAACACGTTCTGGACTTTCGGCAGTTCCTGCTGGTGCTTCTTGCAGTATGCCTTCGAGCCCAGCAGTCCGAACTCTTCACCCGCAAAGGCAATGAAACGTATCGTCCGCTTCGGCTTCGCGCCCGACAGGGCCAGCATGCGGGCTGCTTCCATCATCGGGGCAATCCCCGTACCGCAGTCTACCCCGCCTGTTCCTACATCAAAAGAATCCAGATGTCCGCAAACGATTACCTGTTCGTCAGGGTACTTGCTGCCCCGTATGGATGCCACAACGTTGTGATATTTCACCGGACCCAGCTTGAAGTGATTGCGGATGTCAAATTCCAACATAAAGTCTTCTCTCCGCTCCTTCACCATCTGGGCTATAACATCAAACTGCTGAGAGTCCAGCTTGATATCGGGCACTTCGGGCAGGTTGTCGAATGTCAGGCTGTCTATCATCTTCCGGTCGTAAAGGGCACGGATAGGCACCTCGGACGACTGGATGAATCCCAAAGCACCCGCCTCTACCATCTCATGGTAGAAAAGCGCAGGGAACTCCCGATAGGGAATCATTTCGTTTTTCTCGCCATTCGCCCAGTTACGTCTCCGTAGCTCGGCATTTTTCTTGTCAATCTCTTCATTTTCCTTCTTCACGACCTGACGGATAGAATCTCCCTGTGCAGAGCGGTCGATAGGCCATCCGTTGTTTGTACCGGAAATCAGTACCCATGCTCCTTTCAGCTTGAGCCGCATGCGCTCAAATTCCTGTTCGGTATGTGGCTCGGCCAGCACGTATCCGCGCTGTACGCCTTTTGTTCCTGAGGTATAAGAAGGAGTGGCAAAGTGCAGCGTCATCCCATGGTCGTGGCTCAACAGCTTGCCCGACCAAGGTCCGCGGTTGAACCCTACCGGAAGTTCGCCTGCCTCTTCCAGGTGTACTTCCAGTCCCCACTTCTTGTATTCGCGTACCATCCATTCTGCCGCATTCTCATAGGCATCCGAGCCGATGGGGCGCCCTCCAAAACGATTGGTCAGTATATCAAGCTGGTGCACGGCCTGATTGTCCTGACGACCTATTTCAATGATTTTATCGACGACGGCTTTCTGTGCCTGAAAAGGCTGCGCCAATAAGCTTACAAAAACCGCACAAAGCAATGCTTTTTTCTTCATATATGATAGATTTTTAAATGTTTCCGGATACAAAATAAAAGTGTTTTTCGGAAATTAACAAAAATTATTTCCTTAAAAAAGCAGTGTTTCAAGAAGCAGACATACCCATGCAAAAAAAGCAATTGCACGACCGGCAGGCCGCGCAATTGCTTTCAATAGGAAACGGGCAGGTGTGCCTTGCCCGATTTGTACACGTGTTTATCTTAATATATCTATATAGTATGGTTCCAGGCTGTTTCTAAATTAAGAAGTCCTGCATGCAACGGACAGGACTCCCCTTTTGTTCATCACTGAAAACTTTTACCTTGTACAGCCATACCAA
>ENA-UEQH01000152-UEQH01000152.1-human-gut-metagenome-genome-assembly--contig:-NODE-152-length-40883-cov-13.436406_pt1 | contig 40883 bp, 31 predicted proteins | sample MGYA00242945_ERZ507943 | MGnify/ENA primary metagenome ERZ507943 (study PRJEB26167, sample SAMN06115418) | human gut metagenome | host: Homo sapiens | place: China:Hubei | collected 2015-03-06... | reverse complement strand
GGTGAGGTAGCTACCGGCGATTTGCTCATGGGCAACAGATGGATACTTTTTACCAACCGCCGCTCTTTCTCTATCGATGTGCGTACGGGAGAGGTTGCGGAATGTGAGGGCGAATGGCTTATCCCCAATGGCAGGGTGTTGACTGACAACAAAGGCAGAAAGTGGATATACAACAAGACGGGCGTACTGCGCTTGGTAAGACAGGACAAGCTCGTACCCCTGATTCTCTTCCCTCAGCAAACCACCAATTACATCGATTATGAGCGATTTCATATCGTAGAGGATAATCATGGACTCATCTGGATTTCCACCTATGGCAAGGGACTTTTTGTGTTCAATCAGGACCTGACCCAAAGCCAGCATTTCGTGGCAGACAAGTTGGGAGAGTCGCCTATAGCCTCCAACTATCTTCTCGGCATTATTGCCGACCGTCACGATGGAGTGTGGGTAAGCTCAGAATACGGAGGCGTGTCGCACATCCAGGTGATGGACAAGGGTGTGGAACGCATTTATCCTAATGGCGAGGGCAATATGGACTTTTCGAATGTCGTTCGAATGGTGAAGAAAATGAATGACGGCACAGTCATGGTGGGCACCCGTGCGGGAAGTCTTTACCACTATAGTGCCGACATGAGCCAGGTGTTGGGCAAGAGCCACTTCGATTCGAATGTTTATGGTATAGTCCAGATGCCTAATGGTGAAACCTGGATAGGCACCCGTGGCAAGGGAATCTATGGAGCAAAAGGACTCGACTTTAAGGACAGGAACGTGTTCTGTATGGCTTCCGATGCCAAGCATCGCATGTGGATAGGAACCTTTGGAAAGGGATTGAGCCTTGTCTATCCACGTAAGGATGGCTATGGCGTGAAGACTTTCTTTGCCGACAGCGTGGGGCTCAACGAGGTGAGATGCATGGTGATAGACAAGCATGGCGTGCTTTGGTGCGGAACATCGGGAGGTCTTATCCGTATTCCTGTCGATGAGTTTGTGAAGGATGCCAGCCTATATAAGACTTACGTGCGTGATTATGAAATACGCGATGTAATTGTCGACAGACAGGGACGACTGTGGCTCTCAGCATCGGGTGATGGACTGGTACAGGTAGAGCCGGGTGATGGTGAGACAGAGCCTAAGTTCTACGTCTTCAATACCTCTAATGGACTGGTCAACAATCTGGTTCAGTCGGTGGTGGACACACCTGATGGCAATCTTTGGATTTCTACCCAGCAGGGAGTGACAGCCTGGAATGCCCGCAAGAAGTCGTTTGAAAACTATATGTTCTCACGCGACCCTATGGGCAATGTATATAATGAGAACTCGGCAGTATGTCTTGATGACGGCAGAGTGGTGCTGGGTGGCAACTATGGTCTTACTATCATTCAGCCGTCACGTTTGAGCCATGTCAGCGGGTTCACCGATGTGGTCTTTACCTCTTATCCTTATTCAGATGAGATAACGCTGACCTATGAGCAGCGTTCGCCCAACATCCATTTCTCTACACTCGACTATTCCGATGTGCGCAATGTGAAGTATACCTACCGTCTGGAAGGCTTCGACCAGGCATGGAGCCAACCTTCGTCCACGCCCTGGGCGGCTTATCAGAAACTGCCAGCTGGCAAGTATCTTCTGCATGTCAAATGGGTGTTGATCCACATTGAAACAGTCGAGCCGCTGATGACTTTGATTTCGTGGCCGAGATTTTCAAGCTGTAGGCACAACAAGCTGTAGCCGTTGCATGGCTCCATCGCGAACAAGGTCGGCGAAATTTTTCCTGCCCAGTCGAGAAGGTCTGCGTAAGTCATTTGATCGACCAAAGACGGAGTGTTGTTATCCACTGGTATGGCAGCAACAGAGACATCACTTTTAGCCAGATCAAGTCCGACAACTCGGAATTCGGTGTCGGTAGGAAGGGATTTGAGAGTATTCTTTCTCGTCATGACATGGACCCTCCGATTTATTGTTTCATAGCCCATTGTCACACTTCGAGTGCTTCAACGGGTATTAAGGGTGGTCCATGTCATTAAGCCGCGGGTTTCCTCGCGGATTTATATGAAGAAATATCCTTACTCCCTGGTTGTTCGCAAGGTAATCTTCTGCGCCTGTTCCGATTTGTTGGGAAGACTCAGGCAGGCTCGTCCAGATGAGACGGATCACTACAAGACTGTACAGGTGGCGCCTATCAAGGGCGCTGGACCGTTACTCATCGAATACAGTCTGAAAAAGCGTTGGCCGGAAAACGACAAGGATCGCCAACGACAGTACCTGGGTCGCATTTTGCAGTTGCAAAATGGTGTTTCCATCGTGTTCCATAAGAAGAGCAGCTGGAGAATCGAGTTCAGGGACGCCGCAGGAAACATCATCGACAGGTGCAAGCGAAACGACAAAGCCGAAGCGATTCGACAGAAAATCAAAAATTGCCTTGAGGACGCTTATCCGCACTACAAGAACTTCACTCTTTCCGAACGTTTCGTCGAAACGCTGATCAAGCCTTTCCGCGACATCTGGATGGACTTCGTGGACATTAGCAAGAAGGCGCTGTCGCCTTTGTGTAAGGGATCCGAATCGCCGCAGCTATTTTGGGAATTGGGTGATCAGGTGTTTTTCTTCGAAGGCGACCTGGAACTTTTTACAGCTCAGGAAAGCGGTCTGTGTTGGTTCTCTCGTACAAAGTACACCTTGGATTTTGAGTACTTTCAAGATAAAGGCCATGGTGACTGGCTGTGGCTTCACAATAGTTTCAAGGACAAGGGGTTGCATTTGAAGCCGATCAGTTCTGACAATGAAATTGCAGATGTGTTGTCGAAGTGCGGTGCTTTCGAGATTGTCTACAACTGCAAGGAGACTGACGAGACTTACAGTTAAGACTTGTAAGGACGGTCACAAAGATCGCTTATAGCTGTCAGACAGTCTCGTTACTCTGTCGAATTTCTGTCAAGGTGTCTTTCTGCACGCCTTTCGTTCGATTTTCGTGTAAATTTACACGGAATTCGAAGGAAATCCGTGAATCATGAAACTTAATCGTCTCCTTTTGCAATCGCTCAAGCAATGGGCACAACAACCTCATCGTCTTCCTCTCTTGCTCCGTGGAGCGAGACAGACAGGTAAAACCTGGCTTCTGCAGGAATTAGGACGTGAGTGCTTCGAACACACAGCCTACTTCGACTTTGCGAGCAGGCCTGCACTTCAGGAAATCTTCGCTTCCACACGAGATCCGCATACCATCCTCAAAGGATTGAATCTCCTGAGTGAGGTTCCGATTCTTCCGGGCAAAACACTGATTGTCTTCGATGAAATTCAGCTATGCGACCATGCTTTCGGTAGCCTGAAATATTTCGCTCAAAACGCTCCTGAATATGCGGTTGCGTCCAGCGGGAGTCTTTTGGGAACAGAAGTTCGACGCAAGCAGATATTTGTACCGGTGGGGCAGGTGGACATACGCGATGTTTGGCAGCTGTCGTTTTCGGAGTTTCTCCTTAATGCCGCTCCGAAGCTCTACGACTATGTGGAACAGATTGCCGAGTTAGCTCAACTCCCCGACTTTGTGCTCAGCGAAATCGAAAAGGAATTCGTTCGTTATCAGTGCATCGGCGGCATGCCGGCGGCAGTTGCTGCCTTCATGGACGGCGTGGATATGGGGCAGATTGAATCATCGCTACGGAATATTTTGGCGATGTATCGACTCGATTTTTCGCAGTACGCCAATCCTATGGAGACAATGCGAATCGCAGCCGTATGGGACGCTATACCGAGTCAGTTGGCAAAACCCAACTCACGATTTTTCCTGAGTCAAATACATGCGAATGCCCGAAGCAGGGAGTTTGCTCCTGCGTTGCAATGGTTGTGTGAGGCAGGCCTCGTTTTGAAGACATGCCGTGTTTCTACTGCAAAAATCCCTTTGAGAGCTTATCTGGAACCCGAAATTTTTAAGCTGTATGCAAAAGACGTTGGTCTTCTGCGCGTGATGGCAAATCTGTCCTCAGACAGCCTTCTGAATCCATCGGTTATGTCTGAATTTAAGGGAGCTCTGGCTGAAAATCTGGTGGCTATTTCGTTGTGCCGGACATATGGCATCGAACCTTGTTACTGGGCCTCTGGAGAAAAGGCTGAAGTTGACTTCCTAATTGAATCAGCGGGGCAGATTTTTCCGCTTGAAGTAAAGGCAGGCAAAAGCGTCGCAGGTAAAAGTCTGTCGGTTTATGCGCGTAAGTTTGATCCTTCATTGACCATTCGTTTATCGGGATTGAATCTCAAAAAGGACGACCGGCTACTTAATGTTCCTTTGGCTCTGGTTGACTGGTTGCCGAAATTTATAGAAATGGCTCTGTAATGCTTGGTGTTGTAATTTTTTCCATCATTGGCAGTTATTCGGAAATTCCTAATAACTGAAGTTTCGCGGAGCTCTTCATCTTTGAAAATGTTTTTCAGATGTTCATTGATGGTGGCCGTAGAAACTTCAAAAAGTTCGGCCATTTGTTTCTGGCTCAACCAGATAGTTTCATCCTGTACAAGTACCTGAATTTTTGGGCCATTTCCTTCACTGAAGAAGAGTGGATTTGGGAGCGAAAGACAACGGAAATCGTTTCGGTTCAGCTCTTGATCGGAAAATACTTCCAGAGACACTGTGGCACCAGACGCCAGACAAAGACGAGTAGCTTGTACTTCCAGTCAATGACCAGGACGCGCTTTTTCGTTTTGATGCCCTTGACAATGGAGGAGGCGACATCCTTGACGTTCATTTTGAACGGGTAGCTCTTGCCGTCTGCAAGCAGATCCGTATCGACAAAACCGGGGCGCACATCGGTGAAGGTCATGGGACATTTCCGCATCACGGACAGTTGCTCCAAAGCGTCCAGGTATGTGTTCTGGAAGGCCTTTGAAGCCGAGTAGGCGCAGGCGGCTCCGAGGCCTTTGGTTCCGGCAATGGAACTGATGATGCACAGATGTCCGCCGCCTTTACCGAGGAAGTAGGAGAAGGCGTAGTCAACCAGCTTCACGAAACCGTCGACATTGGTTGCGACGATATTCAATTCAGCGTCAGGATTGAGTTCGGTGTTTTGGCATCCGACGCCTGAGCAATGGATGTACAGATCCATTCCACCAAGATCGGCAATCAAAGCTAGCAGGTCGCTGGCAGCCTCGTCAGAGCGCACGTCAATGCGGCGTGTATGAATTCGTTGCGGCGCTTGTGCTTTGATTTCATCAAGTCGCTCGGTGCGTCTTCCCGCAATGCCGAGTTCCCAGCCTTTGGTAAGCAGCTGCAGTGCTACTTCCTTGCCGATTCCGGATGTCGCGCCGACGATGATTGCTTTTGGCATAGTGTCATTTGTTCCGAAAGTTGTTTTCAAAAGCTATGTCGAAAATCCTAAGTCAAATCAACTCGCAAAACTGATTGCCTTTCGCGTCAAGATGACTATCAAGGTAAATATGGGAGATCATAGAATTGACTGATCAGCAATGCTAAGTCTATGACGCGATATTCTGATTGTCTCTGGAGCGGAGGAGTGAGAGTATGGTTTTTTTCGGGCGTCATGCAGATCTCATTGTATGGTGAGAATACAATAGTGCAAGAGGCTTTGCAGCGCTAACTCTCTAGGTATTTTCATTTCTGATTGGCGTAGCGTGTTTTCAAAAGCTTTTTTTCTGGAGGCTCATAAATGAAATCTATCCATATCTCAAGGATTTCGATTGCTGTGCTGGGCGCAATGGTTGCCTTTAATGCTGGCGCGGTTACGTTGTTGGAAACGGTTACAGGGGGTACTGTCAATGGAGATCCCTCAGTACAGATCGGGTCGTCGACCTCCTCGCTACGACTTGCCATTAACAGCGTCACGCCTGGTGCGGGTGTTGTCATTGATACCGCAGGGGGGGGGGATATTGATGTGTATGCGGCTGGGCATGCAATGCAAGTCGCATATGACGGAGCGTATGGTCATTTAGGTTCGAATGGTACGGGAGTATTAAACCTTTCAACGGTGTATGACGCCAGCAAAGCAGATGGCATTGCATACCTCACTGGTGTAAATGCTTTGTTTGGTGCTGATGTCATTTTGGATGCCAAAAACATTGTTATTTCGGTCGATGGACGAGGTGTCAAGGAAGCTCGAGGCTTGTCATTAGGCAGTGATAGTGATGGAATCGACTATCGACAAACGACAGTTAGGATTGGCTCAGAGAACACAGAAAACCTCACCATCGTGGCTAATGGTGCTGACAACTCCATGGGTGTCTTTGCCTTAAGGTCAGACACGCTGATCCAGGCAAAGAACGTCTCGATTTCGACAGATGCAGAGGGCGGGTATGGAGTCCTTGTTCAAAACAGTACTCAGTTCCAAGATGCACCTCAAAATAGAGCACGTCTGGTGATAGACGCAGACAACACAGTCATCAATACCCCCAACGGGGGCGGCCTGATGGCCTTCTCCAATGGCTATCTTGAGGTCAATGGGAACTTGACGGTCAATGCTAGAAATGCGATTGATGTTCGCGGACATTCTCTGACTAATATTAATCAGGATGGCACGGGTACGGTAATTCTTAACGGCAACATAGCCTTTGAAACACCTGGTCCCGAGCAACAGAGTGGAGATATTCTGGATGCAACCGTTAATCTCAACCTTAATGGACAAGGTTCGAGATGGACGGGCAATGTCTACCGACAGTATCCGAAATCTCAGGAAGGTAATGAAGATCTTAACGGTGTTCATGGTCTCAACGTGACCTTGGCTAACGGAGCACAGTGGAATCCGACAATCATTCAGAACCAGAGTGACGACACTGGCTACCTTGAAGGAATTGCTCTTAACCATCTGGAGTTTGAAGATGGTGTGATTAATCTTGAAAACACCGGACATACGGTTGAAGTTGAAAGCATGTCAGGTACTGGCGGTACGGTCAACGTTGCTACTTCTGCCAATAACGGTGGCGGTTTTACAACAGCTACGCTAACAGTAGGATCAGTTGATTCAACTGCCGGGACCTTACCGTCTCTTGCTGTGAAATACACGGGTATCAACGCTGATGATTTGACAAATCCTGAAGCTGATATGAAGACTCTGGGTGAGCAGAGCATAAAGCTTACAGAAGGTGAACATATTGCTCAGGTTCGCACGGTTGAAGAAGGCGACATCCGCGGTTCTGTTACTCAGACAGTTGATGAAGACGGCAAGGTAACCGGCACCACGACTGCGGCCAATGTGAAGCTCGCTGACTACAGCTCCCTGAACGCCATGAGCCTCGTGCAGTGGAGAAACGAAATCAACCATCTCACGAAGCGTTTGGGAGACATCCGTGCTGCTGAAGGCACCATCGGTGCATGGGCTCGCGTCTACGGCGGTGAATCGCAGTGGGGCGGCGGCAATGAAGTTGAAATGGATCACACCACCATCCAGGTCGGTGGCGACTATCGCGTCAACAATCACTGGATTGTCGGTGGAGCCTTCTCCTATACCGATTCGGATGCGGATCTCGCCAAGGGTGCAGCAACGGGTGACTCCTACAGCCTGGCTGCATACGCAACGTATATGGCTGACGGCGGCTCCTTCCTCGACTTGATCGCTCGCTATGGCTACCTGAAGAACGATATCGACTCGGGCAATATGAGCCTTGAGACGGGATCGAGTGCCTTCAGTTTGACGGCTGAAATGGGACATACGTTCCGCTTCATGGAAGAACGTGCCTACATCGAACCGCAGGTTGAATTCACCTATGGCTTTGTCTCCGGCGATGATGACACGGCTTCCAACGGCGTGAAGATCGAACAGGATGACTTCCAGTCCTTTGTCACTCGCATCGGTGTCCGTACTGGCTTTGACTTCCCCAAGAAGGCCGGCACCATCTACGGTATGGTTTCCTACTCCTATGACTTCTTGGGTGACGCCGATGGTATGGCTTCCAAAGGAAATCTGCGTCAGGCGCTTTCCGAAGACCTCGGTGGCGGCTGGGTGAGCTACGGTATCGGTGCTCAGGTGATGTTCGGCAAGAGCTCCTACTTCTATGGCGAACTTGAACGTACGTCGGGCGGTGAAGTTGACAATCCCTACCTCTTCAACGCAGGTGTGCGCATCACGTTCTAACCCCTGAACGATTTGTTGTGGCTGATCGGTTACGACGAGTGCGGTAGCCGATCAAAAAGCGGGCTTTGCAGGAGTTTGTTTTCTGCAAGGCCCGTTTTCTTGGGCGAGGTATGTGCGTTGTCAGGTGGCAATCGGCAGGTACCCGCGATATAAGCTGCCGACGAAGATTGTTTTGGGGATAGTATCCGTGTCTGAAAGTGTTTACTTCAATTTAGCTAGTGGAAAGTTACGCTTGCGTCTGAAAACAGTTTGCACTTGCGCGGTGCGTTCGTTACTTCCAACCTTGATCGTCAGAGCTCTTTGTTAGTTTTTTGTCAGTTTGAATTACTTCATTCGTTGTTTCGTAAGGCAGTCATGAATAAGGCGAGTTCAGCCAGTGTTCTGACTCCTAGTTTGCGGTAGCCGTTGGCGCGGTGTGTTTCGACAGTGCGTTCACTTAAACCGAGACGTTCCGCAATTTGCCTGTTCATCAGACCGAGATTTGCCAGTTTGAGAATTTGGGTTTCTCGGTCCGTCAGCAGCGCGAATCGTTCTTTAACGTGTTGTGTGGATTCGCCTTTTGCCTGAAGATCTTTTTGGACAGCATGAGCGACGGCGGATAGGAGAACCGACGGAGGCACCGGTTTCCGAAGCAGATCATCTGCACCGCGTCTGAAGGCCGAAATAACCATGTCCACATCAGCATGGGCAGTAAGAAAGATCAAAGGATGAGGATAGTTCAATTCCTGGAGACGCTTCTGGGTTTCCAGGCCATCAAGACCAGGCATGCTGTAATCAAGAATGACGCAGCCAGGGATGGAAATATCGTCCTCGGCCAGGAAAGAGGCTGAACCGTTGTAGGTTTTTACTTCCCAACCTTCACTTTTGAGCATAAAGGCGAGAGCCTGCAAGAGATCTTCATCATCGTCGACGATTCTTACGAGGGCGCGTTTATCGGTAAGCCGTTCATTTGTCATGGGAAGCAAGCCTATTTAGGAAAAGACAGTTCGGCAATCAAGCCGCCTTTTTCTCGTGCTTTGAGTATCAATTTTCCGCCATTGGATTGAGCAACGCCGGACACAATGGACAATCCCAGTCCAAGGCCGTCGCTTTTTGAACTGCTCAGGGGAGTTTTCATGCGTTCGATATCTGTGTCAGTGAGTTTGGCACCGTTGTCTGTGACGCGAATCACCATCGAGTCTGAGGTTGAAGTCACCTGTACTCGGATAAGGGGTTGTGAGCAATTGCCGGAGAGCAAAGACTCCGCAGCGTTCCGAATCAAATTGTCGACAGCAAGCCGTATTTCCATTTCGGATGCCATGATTTGGAAAGGTTTGTCTGTAGGAAGACTGGTTTCAAGCCGCACTGCTGCATATTTGCTGTTCTGAGTGAAGCTTGCGCAAGCCTGGCGCACGCACATTGAGAGATTCACAGCTGCCTTGGGAACTTGTTTTGCTTTTGCGTAACTTCTGACACGATCGACGATTTCTTCGGCCTTGGCTGCCTGACGCTGTATTAGTTGCATGACCCGGCTGACAGAGGCGGCGTCCATTTTGCCTTCCTCCAGGAAACGCAGCGTGCCGTGTGCGTAGGCATCAATTGCAGCGAGAGGTTGACGGATTTCGTGTGCGATCAAAGAACCCAGCTGACTGATAATGAGCACTCGGCTCATGCTCTGGAGCTTGTCATTGGCGATGTCTGTTGCTTTTTTGAGTTCAATTTCACGTGAAAGAGCCTGGGTAAGCGCTTTTGTGCGACGCCTGACAAGCGCAGACATGAGGAGACTGTGGCCAAACAAGGCAAGTCCGACAAGTAAAGCCAGAACAGCCCATTGCCAGTAAGACCGAACGAATTCGGTTAGAAACCATCCTCGCAGATATTCAAAAGGCCCTACCTGAAGCTCTCGGAACAATCGATCCGTTGCAGAAAAATCTGTCGCAATGCTCCAGCCGATTCCGCCTTCGATCAGCGGCATGTTCAGCAATGCCTGCGTTACACGTTTAGAAATTTCCGCGGATGTTGTAGGCATGGTTGAGATAGTCCAGTTAGGGTACAAATCCGTGGATCTCAGGCAGGTCTGACGGTTCTCTTTACGCAGTCCGATAAAACGAAGCGCTTGGCGCTCAGGACTGTCTTTCACGTAGGTATCTTCCAGAAAGCAACTTGAAAGTGTGCCGACATCGGCTTTTCCGGAGAGAACTGCGTTGACGACGGCACGGAGGTCTCGTCCGACGAAGGTTGTTTCCGAGAAGAAAGTCTGGTGATCATAGCCCCGTCGCAACAGTTCTCCGAGCGCAATTTGGTACCCATAAAAGCCTCCGGGCATATTGGCGGCCAAACGTTTGCCTTTCATGTCGGCAAAAGTGTGGATGTCGCTGTCGGCTCTGACAATAAAAAGTGTTCCGTAGGCGTGGTTGGGATCCGGAAGACGATTGCTGACGAGTGTAATCAGATCGCGAGCTCCGTTTTGTGCCATACGTCGGCATAGACCGGATGTCGAAATGAAAACATCAACTTCTCCGTCTTTCAGCGCTTTTTCCAAATCGGGGAGGGAATATTTTGTGATTCGAATGTTTTGTTCCCCGAACTCTTTTTTCAGCGTTTCCAATGTCGGATTGATAACCGCAAAATTTTTGTCTTGCGGAGGATCAAGACTGACGGCAAAACGCACGAGCGGTTGAAGTTGAAATTCTGAATTCGCCAGGCAGAAATTTTGCTGCGGCATAGCGATGGCAAGCAGAAATGCCAAGAAGAGCCGGGCGGTCGAAAGAATTGCTCGCATGATCGTTCTAACCACAAATCGAACTTTCCAAAACATTAACGGCGGCTGTACTTAGGTACATGTTTTCATAAGATGACTTTTGTTGAAAGTCTCGTTCAACAACCTCGCGAAATCAAACGAGAGAGGAGAGAAAAATGAAACTCAAGTTCAAATTGGCTGCCGGTGTCGTCTCAACGCTGATGTTTGTCGGCACGGCTGCTGCCGCAGTTTCCTACACACCCGGAACTTATGAGGGAGAGGCGATCGGACGTAACGGCCCGGTCAAGGTTCAAGTGACGGTTGCAAAGGATCGCATTGAATCGATTCGTGTCGTTTCTCATAACGAGTCGGCAGGCTTGTCCGATGCACCGATCAATACTTTGCCTAAAACGATCGTTGATAAACAGTCGTTGGCCGTCGATGGTTTTTCAGGAGCTACTTTCTCAAGCAAAGCGGTCATTGGTGCAGTTGAGAATGCACTCAAAAAGGCCACTAAGGACATCAAGCCTTTATTGATTGCTCCTGCCGTGACCGCTGCTGTTAAGCCGCCGAAGGATGAAACGGTTGATGTGTTGGTTGTAGGTTCCGGTATCTCCGGCATGGTTGCGGGTATCACGGCTGCCGAAAAGGGAAGCAATGTTTTGATCATTGAAAAGCAAGGCATGCTCGGCGCAGGCGATTCCATGAATATTTCGACCGGCATTACGGCAGGTGGTTCTCGACTGATCAAGCAACTTGGCATTGAGAATGCGACTGCCAAGGACTACGCCGACTTTCTTGTCAAGCAAGCCGCTACGAAAAAAGTTCCGATTAATGAAAAGAATGTCAGAACCTATGCAATGCGCGGTGGAGAACTTGTCGACTGGCTGATGGATCTCGGAGTTCCTTTCGGTCGATTCCAAAAGGACAAATGGTTCCATATAACGAAAGACGGATCAGCACCGGGGCCGCACATTGTTCGAGCCCTGTCCAAGAAGATTGCAGACGACAACATCAACTACCGACTCAATAGCCAGGTTGTGGATCTGCTCATGAAGGACGGCAAGGTTGTCGGCGCAACGGTCAAGACCGGAGCCGGTAGCTACAAAGTCAATGCCAAGGCTGTCGTCATGGCAACGGGTGGCTTTTCAGCAAGCCATGAGTTGGTTAAGAAGTGGGCGCCTGAATGGGTTGGTCGTCCGACAACGGGCGCTGTTTCGCTGACCGGCGACGGCATACTGATGGCTCAAAAGGTTGGTGCTCAAACGGTTGCCATGCAGGAAATCAAGGCCAATTATCTGTGCCATCCGCTGACTGCTCGAGACGGCGTGTCGCTCACGGCTATTACGCCTTACAACATCTTGATCAATCACGAAGGCAAACGCTTTGTTGATGAAGGTCACGCTTCCATTAACTTCAAGAGCCGTGCCATGATGAAACAGACCGGGCACGAGGCTTATGCCATTGTTGATCAGACGGCGATGGATAACCTCAAATTAATGCGTAACTATGCAACGGCCGGCTATTTTGTCAAAGCCAACACGGTCGAAGAGTTGGCTTCTAAGCTCAAGGTCGATCAGAAAGCCTTCATCAAGACGATGAAGGACTATATGGCTGCTTGCCAAGCAGGTAAAGACCCGGAATTCAATCGACGCATCCAGTATCCGATTGCAAAGGCTCCGTTCTACGCAGCTCTTGTGACGCCGTCCATGCAGTCTACTTACGGCGGCATCAAGACGGACGAAAAGGCTCAGGCTTTGAATGCCGACAATAAGCCTATTGCCGGCCTTTATGCAGCAGGCGCCACGTCCGGCCACGAGGCGTATGCCAACGAAGTTGGATTTGCTGCCATCATTGGTCTTGTGTACGGCAAGATTGCGGGTGAAAACGCCGCTGCTTATGCAAAGGCGCAGAAGTAAAACCTACGTTTGATTTGGATTTAAGAAAAACCGGACGCTTCCCGAAACCCAAACTCTCTGGCTGCCTTGATTATCTAAAGGGCCGAGAGTTTGGGTTGACAAGTTATAAAGAGTAAAAACACGAGAGCCCCGACATTCATTGAATTGCCGAGGCTCTTTTGTATTGAGTAGACATCATTTCTTTAGATGGACTAGTGTTATCAATATCGTGAAGTTTTGCCATGACAGAGGAAAATAAAATACGACATTGTCGTGATTTGTCGTAGAAAATCGTGATGAAAGCAACTGTTACATTGAACACCAAACTGACGGCAGACGAAAAGAAGAAATTTATTGAAACAGCTGAAGCTCTCGGCCTTTCTTCGTCTAGCGCATTGAAGGTTCTTATCCGTAAATTCAATGAAGTCGGAGGATTTCCGTTTGATGTAAGACTCTCACCCACAATTGATTTAAGCCATTCGAACCTTATTCGTCCGAAAATAGAAGGCGATGGGGTGGTTTTACCGGCATCATGGCGAGATGATGAGGACGACAACTGATCAGTTTGCCGAGTCACAACAGTTTGAAGTGTGGTGCCCGGCTTTTCGCTGTGAGGATCAACCGGAAAAATCAAAAGAGCGTCCGATGGTCATTGGAACTATCGCACCGCGAGACCAGAGTCCCGGCCGGATCGGCAAGCTGAAATGCTTTTGAATCAATTTTGAGTGAGGAATTGCACCTGTTTCCGCACACAATGTTTGGATGGATAATCGGTGTTGAACGTTAGTCAGAACACATCTCTCGGTTTTGTCCGCATGCGCGCCACGTCATCAAACATTGTCGCCTGGAAGGTTTTCCATACCATCACGAAGACCGGCAGCTTGTCGCGCGCGGCAATTGAGCTGGATCTGTCGGTGAGTAAACTCAGTCGGCTGCTGGCTCAACTTGAAGATGATCTGGGAGAGACACTCATTGATCGTAGCCGGCATCCGCTTCGACCGACCGCTTTCGGCCAAAAGGTTCTTGCAAAGCTCAAGACAGTTTTGCCTCTGTGGTGTGAGTTCGAGGACTTTCTCAACGCCGAAAAAGGCTTGCATCACGTGGTGCGCCTCTCAACGCCCGTGGGAATCGGACGCTTCTACCTCAACAAGCAGCTTGCCGAATATCACAAGATCGCTCCGCATATCGTGATCGAAGCTTCAATCGAACAAGGAGTGGAAGCGCTTTTGAGTCACGAAGTGGATGTCGTTTTTCTTCCTTATCGACCGAACAATCCTTCGCTCAAAATTTATCCGGCCATGCACGCCTTCACCATGCCGGTGGCTTCTCCGGAGTATCTGCGGCGTTTCGGAACTCCTGCTTCTCCCGAGAACCTTGTTCGGCATACGCTGGTACTCAAAGCCGGTGAAAACTTTCCGCAGGCCACACACCTTGTTTTGCGGGATCGTAAATGTCCCGTTCAATGGAAGCATGTGATCTTTCACCACGACATGCTCAACATCAAGGATGCCGTTGTCAACGGCTACGGCATCGCGCTTGACGTGCCGCTCGGCATGATTCTTGATGAACTTCGGCAGAAAACGCTGGTGCCCGTTCTCAACGGCTGGCACCGTGAGTACTGGGACTACAGCATCGCCACTCGCAAGGAAGACGACCAGCAAACGGCGGTCGGCCGATTTGCAGCATGGTATGCCAAGCGTGCCACAGAGGAAATTGACAGCCGAAGAGAAGAGGGTTTTCGCATCCTTGGTGTAAATCCTGATTCGCTTTGACGGCGTTTTGCAGAATTTGCAAAACCTTTGACCGATTCCGACGGGCTGCCTCGAAAGCCGTTTCCTACAATCAAAAAATCTGTTGCGTTAATCAGCTCTGAAAAGAAGGAGAGAAACCATGCTGATGAACAAACTGAGCCGCAGAGGTTTTGTACAGGTTTTGACGGCAACGGCGGCAGTATCCGCTTTGCCGAGCTGGGTGGTGGCTTCAACCAAGGTTCCTGCCAAATGGGACGAAGCCGTTGATGTCGTGATCATCGGTTCGGGCTTTGCCGGTCTGGCGGCTGCTTATGAAGCCAAGAAGGCGGGAGCCACGGTTGCGCTCTTGGAAAAGATGCGCGTGGCGGGCGGTAACTCGGCAATCAACGGCGGCATTCTGGCCGTTCCCGGTTCTCCTTTGCAAAAGAAGCTCGGCATTAAGGATTCGCCCGAACTCATGGCCAAGGACATGATCAAGGCGGGCGACGCCATGAATCATCCCGATAAGGTCAAGGCCTTGTGCGAAGCCGCCGTTGAGACGTATCGCTGGACGGTTGATGAACTCGGAGTGAAGTATCAGGACAAGAACATCAAGCAGGAAGGCGGCCATACCGTTCCCCGCAGCCTCTTTACCATCAACGGTTCCGGCTCCGAAATCGTCAACAAGGAACTTGCCGCTCTTGAAAAGCTCGGCGTCAAGCCCCGTCTGCGCACGCTCATGGAAGAGATCATCGTCAATGACGAAGGCCGCGTGGTGGGCGTCAAGATCCGTGAAGGTTATCGCTTCCCCAACAAGGATTCCGGCAAGGTGAAGTATCTGGCCGCCAAACGTGCTGTTGTGCTTTGCTACGGCGGCTTCTCCGCGGACGCTCAGTTCCGTCAAATTTACGACCCGAAGCTCACGAATAAGTTTGATACGACCAATCAGCCCGGTGCCACATCCGAAGGCTGGCGTGCGGCCATGGCCATCGGCGCTCATGTCATTCAGGCCGATCAGATTCAGATCTTGCCGCAGACCTCTCCCGACGAAAAGGGTTTTGGCATCGGTTTTGCCTGGTCGGGCCATGTCTCTATGTTCGGTGTCTGGGTCGATGCGACGACCGGCAAGCGCTTTGTGAACGAACTGGCCAACCGCAAGGTGCGTTCGCTTGCCATTCTCGAGCGCCTCAACCAAGGACACGACTGCTTGGCTATCGGTGACGCCGGTACCGCCGCATCCTTCGAGGAAATTCGTCCGGGCATGCTCAAGCGTCAGCTTGAACGCGGCGTGGTGTTCGAATTTAAGACGCTCGAAGACTTGGCCAAGAAGTTCAACATCCCCGTTGAAGCGCTCAAGCAGACCATTGCTGAAGCGAATAAAGCGGTTGACACCAAGAAGGATCCGATTGGGCGTCCCGTCAACGCCAAGGCAAAGAAGCTCGAAAACGGTCCCTGGTATGTTGCACGCATGTCGCCCAAGATTCACCACTGCATGGGCGGCCTCTACACCAACGAAAAGGCGCAGGTCTACCATGTTCAGGGTCATTTGATCCCGGGTCTGTACGCTGCCGGCGAAGCCACGGGCGGTGTGCACGGGGCTGTGCGTTTGGGTTCCTGCGGTACGGCCGACGCGCTTATCAACGGACGCATTGCCGGTCAGCAGGCTGCTGCGCAGAAACCCTGGATGTGATTGTCTGATTGCCGCCCGTATCAGGCGGCATCGCTGAAAGAATCACAAAGGGAGGGACAGGCTTTTGTCTGTCCCTTTGTGTGTGAAGCGGAGCTATAGCTGCTCAATAAATCGTCAGTCCATTGAAGAATTTTGTTATAAAAATCTTCAATGAAGTGGCTAATTTTGATTTTGTCTTCGGCAATGAATAGACAGATTTGTGAAAATCCGACTTCAGTTGCAAAGCTCGGCGTATATGGCCGGTAGCTCTTTTTTCAAGGTATCAATCAATTCTTTGATGACACGATCTCGTCCGGCGAAGTTTCTCCAAGCAATCCCGAAGTTTTGTGACGGAAACTCAATGGGCGCATCCAGACAACGCAACGATGTCATTTTGGCAATCGCTTTTGCCGCATGTTTCGGAATGGTCGAGATGCAATCAGTTCCTTTGACGAGGTAGGGAATTGCAGCGAAGTGAGTGGTTGAAGTACGTACTTTACGTGTTAAACCGATGCTTGCCAGAACATCATCAACAATGCCGAAAAGTCCGCTGGCTGAGAGCATGACGTGTTCGTGAGCAAGATAAAAGGGCAACGAAATGGCGTCAATGTCGAGAACGTCCGGATCAATCAGACAGGCGTAGTTGCAGGATCCCAGAGCAAGAGAGGAGATACCCTCTTCGGTATAGCCGCCGGCAGTCAGAGCGAGATCAAAAGACCGGGTTAGAAGAGCTTCCGAAACCAAATGGGAGTTCGTCTGTTTGAAATGGATGCGCCCGCATCCAGTAATGTTCTTCGCGAATTTTGAAATGTGCGAGCTGAAAGCCAATTCAAAATCATCGGATAGCCCAATAATGATTGTGCGTCCGATGTAGTCATTGTCCTGAAGGCGCAATGAAGACTGCACGCAGGAAAGAGAGTCTCTCACAAACGGATAGATGCGGTCAGCAAAACTCGTGGGGAGCAGCCCTCGGCCTGTTCTCTTGAACAGGGGATCCCTATAAATCCGTCTCAATTCTGCGATTTTGTTAGACACTGAAGCCTGGGTTAATCTCAGGCGCTCGGCGGCCTTTGTGGCACTTCTTTCGTCGTAGACAGTCAGAAAGACATTCAGAAGATTCAAATCGATATCCCTGATATCAGGTTGGCAAATATCAGATGTGTTCATTTCTTGGTCTGTGTCAGCTTTAATTTCCTGATAATAAAAGAAGAAAAGACCGAATGAGCCTTGCTGGCATCGGATCAAATCTTCTGGAAAGTCTAGCAAGACTCTTTCGTTCTTCGAAATATCACCTCTGGGAGGACGTTATGAAGAAGCTTCTTGCCTGCGTTGCTGCTGCCGTTGCGATGACTTTTACGATCTCTGCGAGTTCGATGGCAGCTCCGATTGAAATCAAGCTCGGTCATGTTTGTCCTGCAACTGGCGATCGACTGGAAGATTCCGCACAAATTTTCAAAAAGTTTGTGGAAGAAAAATCCAATGGAGAACTAATCGTCAAAACTTTCCCGGCTTCTCAGTTAGGCGGCGAGCGTGAAATGCTCGAAAGTATCCAGATGGGAACTTTGGAAACAGGCACCATCACAAATGCTCCGTTCTCTAATTTTTTGAAGGAAACTCTGATTTTTGACATTCCCTTCACATTCACAAAGGCTGAGCAAGCACACAAAGTTTTGGATGGCCCGTTTGGCGACAAACTGCGTGATTTGCTGTTGAAGAGAACCGGGATTCGCTGTTTTGTCTACGGTGAAAATGGTTTGCGGCATTTCACGACAACCAAGAAAGAAATTCATACGCCCAAGGATGCTGCGGGTCTGAAGTTGCGTGTGATGGAAAATCCCGCACACATGGAAATGATCCGAGGCATGGGAGCCATTCCGACTGCAATGGCTTTTGCTGAGCTCTATACAGGTCTTGCTCAGGGTGTGTGCGATGGTCAGGAAAACCCGATTTCGCTGATTCAGTCAATGCGCTTTTATGAAGTGCAGAAGTATCTGATCATGACAGGCCACCTGTACGCCCCGTACCTTTTTGTCATCAACGAAGATTTCTACCAGTCTCTGAAGCCCGAACATCAGGCCATTCTTCAGGAAGGCGCCAAGCTTTGGAGATCTGAAGAACGAGCCCGCAACGCCAAACAAAGCGATGAAGGCATTGAGTTTATGAAGTCCAAGGGCGTACAGGTCATCGAACTGACTGAAGATGAAAAACGTCAGTTCCAGGAAGCGACAAAGAGCACGGAGGCTCTTATTCGTAAGGAACTCGGCGACGCATTGGTCGATGAATTTATGGCAGCTGTCGACGAAGCCAAAAAAACAATCAAGTAGTTTGTTTTTCTGTCTCAGCAACCCCACAGCCGGAGTCAATACCGACTCCGGCTTCGGAGAGGAGGGGTGATATGAACAAATTTCTATTCACTGTCCGTTCAACGCTGATACGCATCGAAGAGTTTTTTGCTTCAGTTTTGATGATTGCCATGACGACAGTGATCAGTTACGGCATTTTCGAGCGCTATGTTATTCAGCATGGTGCAGGCTGGACGGACGAGCTGTCGCGCTATATCAGCATTGCTGCAATTTTTTTCGGTGCGAGCCTGGGCATTGTCAAAGGGGCTCATGTCGGCGTTGAAGTTTTTGTGAAATTGCTTCCCCAGAGTCTTCAGGCTGTATGTGCTCGACTTGCAAGCCTGATATGCACGGCTTTTATGGGGGTTATGGCTTATTACGGTTTCATTTATTTTCTGCGTTTATTCAAAACGGGGCAAGTGACGCCTGCTTTGCAATTTCCTCTTTGTTATGCCTTTTTGGCAGTGCCGGTCGGTTGTTCACTGATGTGTGCACACTTTCTGATACAGCTGTTATTGACAGAAGAGACGGAGGGCCAAAATGGGTGAGGTTTTATTAATCGCTTTGGCTGTTCTCATTGTCTTGAATGTGCCGATCGCTTTTAGTATCGGTGCAGCGGCGGCTCTGGCTATTTGGTTCAACGGTCGCATCCCGTTGTTCGTGGTCACCCAGAAGATGTTTACCGGCATGGACTCCTTTGCCTTGTTGGCGATCCCGCTTTTCATGATTGCCGGCGTTTTGATGGAGCGCGGTGGAATCTCGCGTCGCCTGATCCTTCTGGCAAAGAACTGCGTCGGCAACATCTATGGCGGGTTGGGCATTGTCACGATTCTGGCAAGTATGTTCTTTTCGGCGATTTCTGGCTCAGCGCCTGCCACTGTGGTAGCCATCGGCAGCATCATGATTCCGGCCATGATCAGGGATGGTTATGACCCGAAATTTGCCGTGGCTCTAGCTGCTGCTGCCGGAACCACCGGCTTCGTGATACCACCTTCGATTCCGCTTGTCACATATGGAATCACGATGAATGCATCCATCGGCAAACTTTTTGCCGGAGGCATTGTCCCAGGCATTCTGATGGGCTTGTCGATGATGTTGGTTTGCTATCTCATCTGCCGCAAAAAGGGGTACAAGTCGCGCAACTTTGAAAAACTGCGTCCGTTGGCTGCCCTGAAAGAGGCGTCCTGGGGGATCATGATGCCCGTAATTATTTTGGGCGGCATCTACGGCGGTTTTTTCACTCCGACCGAAGCGGCGGCAGTGGCCTGCGTCTACAGTTTGTTTGTAGGACTTTTTATCTACAAGGAACTCACGTGGAAGGATGCCTTCAAGAGTTTCGGTGATGCGGCTGTGCCGGCTGCAATGGTGATGATGATCATAGGCTGTGCGGCATCCATGAGCTGGATCATGACAACCCAACAGATACCTGTGAAAATCACAACTTTTATGACCGGACTCACGGATTCGACTGCTGTGATGCTCCTGATCTTGAACATTATTTTGCTCATCACCGGGTGCTTGATGGAAGTAAATGCAGCGGTTATTTTGCTCGGTCCGATCATGTTGCCGATTCTTCTGCAATTCGGCATTGATCCGGTTCACTTTGGCGTAGTCATGATTGTCAACTTGGCAATCGGTCTGCTGACTCCGCCTATGAGCATCAATTTGTTCGTTGCTAACGGACTCAGAAAGGATGTTCCGTTCAAAGACGTGATTGTCAACTGCATGCCTTATTTGGCAATTCTGATGTTGGTTCTTTTGGCCATTACGTATTTCCCGTCAATCATTTTGAGTGCGGCCAACTTCCTTGGCTGATGCATCTATGTGAAAGGAGTCAATCATGACTGAAAGCGTAAAAGTCGCTGTGGTTCAAGCCGCACCGGTGCTTTTTAATAAAGATGCAACGATCGACAAAATTGCTGAACTGGTTCCTAAGGCCGCCGCAAAGGGCGCGCAGTTGGTCTTGTTTCCTGAGTCTTTCATTCCTTGTTACCCGCGAGGCATGAGCTTCGGAGCTAACGTAGGTAAACGAACCGAAGAAGGCCGAAAAGATTTCCGACGTTACTACGAAAATTCCATTGATGTGCCCGGTCCTGACTCGGATCGTTTAGGACAAATTGCAGCGGACAGCAATGTGTATTTGGTTGTCGGTGTGATGGAGCGTGAATACGGAACGCTCTATTGCTGTGTTGTTTTCTACGGGCCTGACGGAACGCTTCTCGGCAAACATCGTAAATTGATGCCGACTGGCTCGGAACGCCTTATCTGGGGACGGGGAGACGGTAGCACGATGCCGGCGATCAAGACGCCGTTCGGCACGATGGGAGCGGTCATTTGTTGGGAAAACTACATGCCGATGCTGCGTGCAGCAATGTACGGCAAGGATGTGGCTATTTATTTGGCCCCGACGGCGGATTCCCGCGACACTTGGCAGTCGACGATTCAGCATATCGCCATTGAAGGCCGTTGCTTTGTACTCGGATGCAATCAGTTTGTCACCAAGGATATGTACCCGAAGGATATCTTGGAGAGAGGGGAACTTGATGGCGAGCCCGATATCATGTGCCGCGGCGGCAGCGCGATTATTGATCCGCTCGGACGATATGTCTGTGAGCCGCTCTATAACAAAGAAGGCATGCTGATTGCCGAACTCGACATGGGTATTCGGGCGGAAGGTCAATATGACTTTGATGTCTGCGGTCACTACGCCCGCAACGATATCTTCACGCTGGTTGTGGATGAACGAGCCAAGACCGGCTTTGAGACGATCGAAGATTAACGCCAAACTCCCAGACTACGTGATCACTAACGGTTGAGACAGTCTGGGAGTTTTTATGCCCTGCAAATTCAGCAAATCATGGTCCTCAAGTGCGTTGAGGAATACATCTTTTCAGAATCTTTGAGGGCTCCTCAATTGCGGTACCTTCTGCCGGACCCGACCAGAACGCCTTCGATTGAGAAGTCGTCGTATTCGCCCGGGTGAATGACCGGATAGTTGCCGGAGCTGTTTTGCGGATGCAGTTCCGGTTTACCGTCGACAAATTCGAGCTTTTTGAGCGTGAAGTCCCCTTGCAGGTAGGCGAGAACAATGTCGCCGCGGCGCGGTTCAACGGAGCGATCGATGATGAGAATGTCACCCTCGTAGATGCCGGCATCGATCATGGAGTCACCGCGTGCTTCAATAATGAAAGTCGCATCGCGGTTTTTCACGAAGTAGTCGTTGAGTGACAGGTCGTTTTCGGCATAGTCCGCAGCAGGGGAGGGAAAGCCGCACTGAACCGTCAGGTCGATGAACTTGATGCCTTCGGATTCTTCACCGGGACGAGCGGGAGCCAGTTTCTTGAGTGCCATTGCCCGCTGAGTTGCCGCTTCAAGCAGGGGTCTCATAAAGTTTGCGCCGCCCAGTGACTTGCAGGTGTCGGCAAGCTTCTTGGTCACGCGAACCTGAAGATTGACATCGAGCAACTCATTGGTCAGACGAGGTCTTCCAACCGGTTTGTGTTCTTGGGACGAAGGCTGTTTTTTGCTTTTTTCCATGGGATTCTCGCACTTGCGATTTGTATACGAATAACGTATCCTACCTCAAAACAAGATTCGTATGCAAATGTCTACGCCTATTTTTCTCCATCTGGACGGCAATTCGTTTTACTGCAGCTGCGAGCGGCTTTTCCGTCCCGAGCTGCGCGGCAAACCTGTTGTTGTGCTCTCCAACAACGACGGCTGCATCGTGGCGCTCACCAAGGAGGCTAAGGCCGTGGGACTCAAGCGCGGCATGTCGCTTTTTAAGGTCAAGGACATCGTTGAAGCCAACAAGGTGGCCGTATTGTCCTCAAACTACGAGCTCTACAACTCGATTTCTGGGAGGATGCAAAGAACCGTTGCCGGCATGATTCCGCGTATGGAGTCGTATTCCATCGATGAAGTGTTTGGGGATTTAACAGGGGTGGAAGACGGGGATCCGGCACGTTTGACCGCTCTGGCGCAATCCATACGTCAGCGCGTCTACAAGTGGGTCGGCATTCCGACGTGCGCAGGGATTGCTCCCACCAAGACGCTTGCCAAACTGTGCGACCACTTTGCCAAGACCTATCCGGTTTTTAACGGCGTTGTCAATTGGCTGGAGCTGACGTCGGAACGTCAACACAAAGCCATGGCGATTACGCCGATCAAGGAAATTTGGGGAATCGGCTCCAGGAACCGCGAGAGATTGGAAGCCATGGGCGTGAAGACGGTGCTTGATTTTGCCCGGATGGACGCTGCACTCATTCGCAGGCGCTTTACGGTCGTACTTGAGCGAACTCACAGAGAGATTCTCGGTGTCTCCTGCATCCCTTTGGAAGATCATCCGCAGCCGCGGCAACAGATTGTTCGGACACGTAGCTTTGCCGTTACGTGCAGTGACATGGACGCCATTCTTGCTGCCGTATCAGTTCACATGGCCGAAGCCGTCAATGTGTTGCGTAAGCAGGGCTGCGCCGCCAAAACGGTGGGAGTGATGTTTCATACGGATCCGTTTAAAGCCAACGGCCGTTATCACGCAGTCGTCGAATACAGACCGTTGCCGCACGCGTGCGCGGATGTGATCACGCTTACCCGGGCTGCGCACGATCTGGTGCGAGCCTTTTTCAAGGAAGGATACGGGTACAAGAAAGCGGGTGTCATGCTTGCCGACCTGGTGCCGGCTGAACACTCTTTGGTGCCGACGACGCTTTTCGACACGGATGAGATCGAGGTTCTGAAACGCCGAGAGCGGATTCAGGCTTCGATTGAGGCCCTGAACGAGAAGTTCGGCGGCAAGGTGGTGACGCTCGCAAGTGCCAAGTGTTCTGCGGAGTGGGCGATGCGGCGAGAGTATTTATCACCCTGTCCGACGACGAAGTGGAATGATTTGCTCAAGGCCAACTGAATTGCGGCAGATCTGAGCGTGTCGGGAAGAGACGGTCTGCCGCTCAATGACCAGGACCACCCACCGCTTCACTGCGTGACATTGCTCGAAAAGCCCGCTTTTTGCTTTTCCAAAGCCAGAAGCATCAGACGCTTTGCTTCGTAATGCTTTTATGCGAACTGCTTGTCCATGGCAATTCGTTGCATCCTTTCTTCTCCAGAGTTTTTGCTTGTCTCAGTGCAGGGTATTTGGAGCAAAATGCATCAAATTCCGAGAAATAGCATGCGTCCATGCATCAAATTCCTAGGAATAGCATGCGTGCATGCATCAAATTCCCAGAATTTTGATGCAGATATGCAGGTCTCTGTCCTTGCCTGAAATTGGTTGACAGTTTTCCGCGGTGTGACTGAATAAGTAGACAGTTTTTTGGTTTTTGCCTAAAACTGTCGACAGCTTTTTTACAAAGACCTGATTTGGTTGACACCAAACAGTCTCGTCAGAGAGTCTCCTTCGATTCTATCCTTGCATCATCCTCCTTACCATGACGACGTAACGAGTCGAGGTCAACTTCGACTCAGGGGGTGATCGTGTCAAGCCCAAAGCCTCGCTTAATGGAGGGGCCCCGCGCAGCGGGGCGTAGGCCGTTCATCGAGGCGCAGTGGCTTGCAGCGCAGATGGATTAGGCAATGAGGTCAGAGCGTTTGGCACTCTGTCCGACGACGAAGAGGAATGATTTACTCAAGGCCGATTGAATTGCGGCAGATCTGAGCGTGTCGGGGAGCGATAGGAAAAGTGTGAAGATTATGATCTGGCAGATTGCGATCTGGCGGAACATAATCTTTAATAGTTAAATCAGGAAAATAAAATAGTTGGCGCAGGAGCAGAAGATGGGCGACACAGATTTCTTTGGCCGCGTCGGTGAACTTGAATCATTGCAGGATGCGTATGACAGCAGAATAGCCGAAATGGCAATTATTTACGGCCATCGGCGTATTGGAAAAACGGCACTTATTCAAAAATTCTGTGAAGGAAAACCCACCTTTTTCTACACAGCGAAAGCATGGAAAGATCCGTACCAATTGGATCGTTTTTCTCAGGCAGTGGGAACATTTTGTGGGAATCCGCAACTGCGCTATCTCGAGTGGACTTCGGCGCTCAGGGCCCTTGCGACTCAGCCGTCACCGGCTCGCAAGGTGATTGTCATTGACGAATTTCAATACATTGCCAAGGAGCGTCCGAGCATACTCTCCGAGCTTCAGGTGCTTTGGGACGAGGAGCTGTCTCGAGAAAACATTCTGCTGGTGCTTTGCGGCTGCGCTGTGTCTTTTATCGCCAAAAAAGTTTTGGGAGAAAAGAATCCTCTTTACGGGCGAGCGAGGACCGTCATGAGAGTTCGTCCGCTTCCCTTTCAGACGGTCGCCGAATTTGTGCCTTCTTACTCTGTGGATGACGTTTTTCGCGGTTACGCCGTGTTGGGCGGAATCCCGTATTTTTGGGAGGGCGTGAATCCACAACGTTCAATGATGGAAAATCTCGCCGCCAATATTCTGAGATCCAACGGTTTTCTCAATGATGAGGCTCAATCGGTATTGAGGCAGGAATTTCGAGATCCTGCCACCTACAACGCCATTCTTCAGACGATTGCCTTCGGGTCAACGTCAAGAAACGAAATTGCGCAGAAGAGCTTGGTGGATACGCGAACGCTTTCCAAATATTTGTCCGTACCGGAAGACATGGATTTGGTCGTGAAGGAATTTCCCGTCTTCACCGGCCCGGGGGAGTTGGGGAATGCGTCTCGAGGACGCTATCGCATTGCCGATCCATACGTGAAATTTTGGTTCCGGTTTTTAGCCAACAATCCGACTCTGATCATGACGCGGCAAGAAGCCCTTTCAGAATGGAAAGCGACCGTAGAGCCTTGTTTTGCGGATTTCGCAGCGGAATCTTTTGAGCAGGTCTGTCGTCAATATCTGATACGACTCCGTTTTTCCGGGAAGCAGCCGTTTTCTGTGACGACTCTGGGGCGATGGTGGAGAAACGGCACGGAGATTGATTTGGTTGGAGCCGATCACGAAAGACGGCATTGTCTTGTGGCTGAATGCAAGTATCACAATCAGAAAGTCGGAATAAAAGTGTTGCGTTCCCTCCAGGCCAAATGCGAACAACTGCCGGTTGCGGAGGACGCCGTTTTTCACTATTGGATTTTTTCTCGCATGGGATTTGACGACGTGTTGCTTGATATGGCTACACGGGACCCTTATTTGCATCTTGTCGGGATGGATCAGTTGCTGGATCAAAGGCAATGAGTCGGTAGCAAAGCAGTAAGAGCAATTGATTCCTGATGACAGTTTGGGGCAGGCCATGAAGCCTGCCCCAAACCTAAAAGAGCAGTGAAGTAGGGGCGAACCGTTACTTATTCAAACCCAAAGCAGTCTTAGCTGCAATACGTCCGAACGTCAACACATCGGCAGTAGCATTGCCGCCCAAGCGGTTGCTGCCGTGAACGCCGCCAGTCACTTCACCGGCTGCATACAAGCCTTTGATCACGTTGCCCTCCTTATCGAGCACCTGTGCCTTCGGATTGATATACAAACCGCCCATTGTATGGTGGATAGACGGTGCGCGAGGTGTTGCATAGAACGGAGCCTTTTCGATCTTGCGGTCGAAGAGCTTGCGGCCGAACTTCGGATCGTTCTTCGCTTCAACCATCTTGTTGAACTCTTCAACGGTAGCCTTCAGATTTTCCGGCGGCATGCCAAGCTGCTTGGCCAGACCTTCCAGCGTGTCGTCCTTGTAGATGCGACCGAGCTTAACAAGCGTTTCGACGTTTTCTGCAAACGAGTTGTATTCCTGGACAATGCTCGAGTCATTGATGTCGTAGCACATGGCACCGGGCTGTTTCTTAATGGCAGCCACAAACTCGTCACGGCGAGCGTCTTCCTTCACGAAGCGCAAGCCATTCTTATTCACGTCAATCACGTCGTCAAGGCCGGACATCTTGCGGGCACGTCCCTGCAAGGCACCGGAACCAGGCGTTGCCAGCGGGTAAACCTGAACGTAATTCATGCCGGTGAGATCGGCACCGATCTTCGTGGCCATGACAATGCCGTCGCCGGTAGCACCCGGCTGGTTTGTCGAAACCATGTCAGGCGTCAAGACGGGCGAAGATTTTTGGCGCATTTCCTTGTTCTGGCTGTAACCGCCGGTGGCGAGAATCACGCCGTATTTGCTCTTGAACTCGTAGGAATTGCCCACCTTGTCGCTGGCTTTGACGCCCACGACTTCCCCGTTGCGGTAAATGAGTTCTTGGGCACGCATACCGGTGATGATCTTGACGCCTTCCTTATTGGCGGCCTTGAGCAACGGTTCAATGAGTCCGGTCCCGGCGGGCGCGTCAACTTGGTGTGTACGCTGCCAAAGAGCACCGGCACCTTGACTGACTCGATCCATCACAGGCGTACCGTGCTTTTGCATCCAGTGAAGTGTTTCAAGCACATTTTCGGCATAGGTACGAATCAGGGGAATATGTCCCACCTTGTCGCCGCCGTTGTAGGTCTGCAAAGCATGCCATTCGGGGCAGTCAAAAAGCGTCTTGCTGCCGCTCTTCAAATATGCTTCGTACTTGGCCTTAACGTCGGCCATCAGTTTGGCGTGATCCGCGTTGGCCGGTTTTTCGTTGATGGCCTTAACGACGGCATCCTTGAGGGTGTCCGTCATCGGAAGCAGTTTTTGACGTTCCGGATCAGCGGCATTGAAGGCGCTGGCGCAGCGAAGCGTATTGCCGCCGATCACAGGCATCTTTTCCAGCACAACGATGTTGTATTTGCCTGCTTCGGCCGCAGTCACCGCAGCTGACAGACCTGCACCACCGGAACCGACGATGACAAGGTCATAACTTTCGGTCTTCGTACCGTTGAACTTCTTGATCTTGACGGGGACGGGGGTCTGCAACGCAGCCAGATTGACGCCGGTTTTTTCCAATGCGGCAATAACAGCCTGTTTGAATGCGCCGCTCGTGACCGTCGCGCCGGAAACAGCATCCACATTGACGGTCTGATAATCAAGGATGTCTTTGGTCATTGTGCGAATGGCCATGCCACCCATCAGATCGGTTTCTGTGTGGCCGGGAACCTTAATGTCGGTGATTTTGTCTTTGCTAACCGTGACTTCGACATTGAGGTAACCGTTGTTGCCGTAGACCTGAGCTTTGTATGTACCCGGTTTAAATTGTGCTTTACCGACCTTCTTACCCTGGGAGGCATCCAGGGCCTGGTTGACAGCCATCAAAATGCCCTTGGAAGAGACACTGGCACCGGTGACGGCGTCCACCTTGGTTGAGTTGGCCTTTACGATCTTTGCTGGCAACGTTTCAATTGCTTTGGTACCCACCCCGGGCGTTTCGTTGTGTTTCACAACTTCGACTGCCGTAATCTTGCCGCTGTCGATTGCGACCTTAACAGTCATCGGGCCGTTGTGGCCCGGAACCGTCTGAGTGTAGGTCGCTGCAGACGCGCTGATGGCACAAAAAGCCATTGTTACGGGAAGAACTATCTTTTTCAATGTAAAGCTCATCTTTACCTCTCCTCAGTGACGAACTTGATTGGGCTTATTAAGCCTTCTGCGTAATATGCTACTCCCGCAGACATGCAGTGGCTATAGAGGATTAACTCCCTGGTTTACGTGAATGAGGAAGAAAAGGGAAACGAGGCACCAAAGTGGGTTTAGAACTTTGAGCTGTTTTTTGAATCCGGAAAGTGGAATTGATTCGTTGAGGAGATACAACTTCCAGCTCAAAAATATCAACAAGCCGAAGTTTGTATCCTTGTTGAGTTTGCGGCTAATTTAGAAACTTACTTAGCCGCGAGCGGAGTTCAGCTTCAATTGAAGTGCTAAACGAGAAATTCAAAGGAAAGGTGGTGACGCTGGCAAGCGCCAAGAGTTCTGAGGCGTGGGCGATGCGGCGCGATTATCTTTCACCGTGTCCAACAACGAAGTGGTATGACCTATCAAGGTTAATTGATCTCGAAAAGAAACCGCTTGCGCTCGATGTGGATGGCAGAACGCTTGCGGTTTCGTTTGTCGTTGATCAGCTTGTGTTGTTTAACGCTTTTTAGCTGATGGCACTAGAACCGAGGGAACTTTGGCGGAGGGGACTTCGGTCACGGGAACCTGTTGCACAGGTTGATTGGCTGCAGCAGCCGTAGGTGATTCACAAACAAAGTCAATGGTGGCCGTAGCGCTCTTGTCCGCATTGCCGTCATTGAAGCGAGACTTGAGCAAACGGAATTTGAGATCCTTGTCCGCACAGAATTCCTGAGCCTGTTTGATCAACTCAACGCGAACAATGCCGCCGTTGTCGGTGGAGTCGCTCGAGGCGCTGACCGTGTAGGTGTTGTTTCCAATCTCGACGAACTCCGAGCGTTCGGGAGAGCTGGCGCAGCCGGCAAGAAGCAACGCAGATGAAAATGCGAGAGCCAAATTCAGACGACGGTTGAGCATGAGCGACCTCTCGAAAAAAGTACTACCTGCTTTGATTCTAACGAGACGCGACCGTTACAAAGCCCTTGAAAATTGCAACAAACGTATAGTTTCCGAGACAGGCAAAGGGTAAGGCCAGTTGTAATTTTTTTGTAATGACTTCCTTTTGGCTACGTAACGAATTTGTTAGTTCTGCTTCCTAGACTTGATTTGAAGAGGTCTTTTTTCCTGAAGGCCTGCAACATCAATACAGGAGAGAACAAGATGACCCAGAGCACACTGCAGAGCTCACGCAGGGCGTTTCTGAAAACCGGAGCTGCGGGCGTCATGACGCTCGGCGTCGGTGGTATGGCGCAAGCTGCCACAACTGTCAAAGCATTACCGAAGTGGGATAAGGAATTTGACGTTATCGTGGTTGGCAGCGGTTTGGCCGGCTATTGCGCAGGCATCACCGCGGCTGAATTGGGACGCAAGACTGTCATTCTGGAAAAAATGGCTGTTCCCGGTGGTTCATCCGTAATCAGCGGCGGCACGTTTGCGGCTTGCAATACCAAACGTCAACAGAAGGAAGGCGTCAAAGACAGTGTCGAGCTGTATGTGAAAGACGTCCTTAAAGCGGGTGGTCGCCTCAATGTGCCTGAACTGGTGCAGACCATGTGCGAACAATCCAACGAGGCTTTTGAATTCCTAGTGGAACGCGGTGCTCAGTACAACGAAGAATTGCGCAAGGTGGCAGGCCACACTGTGAAGCGTTGCTTCCAGCCGCTTTACAACAACGGTTTGAGCGTGATCCAGCCGTTGCATCGTCATTATCTGAAGCTCAAGAACACGAGTCTTCAGCTTCGCACCAAGGTTGACGAAATCATTCGCGATCAGAAGGGACGGGCAGTAGGCGTTAAGGTCCGCGAAGCCTACATCTTTGATCCGGAAAGCAAGGCCGACGACCGTTTGAACAAGACCGGCGTTGTGAAGTTCTACAAGGCCAAGCGCGGTCTGGTGTTTGCCACCGGCGGCTTCTCCCGCGACTTTGAATTCCGTCAGCGCGAATTCCCGCAGTACAACAAAGTGCCGTCTACTGTGAGCTGCGGTGCCACGGCCGGTGCGTTAAAGCTCATGATGAAGGCCGGAGCTCGCTCGATTCACTTGGCGCACGTTCGCTTCGCCATTTCGATCGGCTTTGAAGACATTGAAAAGGGCATTCTGGTTGACCAGCGTACAGGCAAGCGTTTCATTAACGAAGGCGCACCGCGTATGGGCTTGTCGTACAAGATCATCGATACGGTCAACGCAGGCAGCGATTGGCCAGCATTGATTTACGACGAAGCGGGTCTTGCAACGCTCTATGACCGCGAAAAGCTCAACATCATTCTCAACAACGGCGAAATGCCGAAGTTCGACACCTTGGAAGCGCTTGCCAAGCACTTCAAGATTCCTGCAAAGGAAATGATCGAAACGATCAACCGTTACAACGGCTTCCTGAAGAACAACAAGGACGAGGATTTTGGCAAAGACTTTAAGAAGACGCACGCCGTGCCGATTCTTAAAGGTCCGTTCTACGCTTGCCCGGTTTACCCGAAATTCAACTACTCGCAAGGCGGCATTGCCATTGACGCACGCACCCGTGCGATCAGCGCTGAAGATGATCAGATCATTCCGGGGCTCTTTGTCTGTGGCGAAGCCTCCGGTGGTGTGCACGGTGCCGTTCGTGTGACCGGCTGTTCAATGTCCGACTGTGCCGTGTTCGGCCGTATTGCCGGCCGCGAAGCCGCTCAGATGCCTGCCGTTTGACTTGAGGGAGTACCGAAATGAAAAAGACAACGTTGATTGCCATGACTCTGGCTGCGTCCCTCGTGTTGGTGACGGGAAGCGTGAACGCAGCTCAAACGATGAAACCTTTCCATAAAGGGGTTTCGTGCGAAGCTTGCCATGGAGAGAAGGCGCCGACAGCTCCGACGAAGACCGATTGCTCGTCGTGCCACGGCACACCTGAAGACGTGGCCAAACTAACTGCCGGTAAGTACAAGAAGTACTACAACCCGCATGATTCGCTACACTATGCAACGTACTCGGACTGCGTGGCTTGCCATCGCGAACATCAACCTTCGCGTTTGGATTGCAACAACAGCAACTGCCACCGCGAGTTCAAATACAAAGTGCCGTAATGCACTGATCTGACATCTCACTCTCAAAACCGCGGCAACGGGAATGTATTTTCGTTGCCGCGTGTTTATTGGGGCAGCGTTTCCATTCGATAACCGATGCCGGAATGGCTGACAATGCCGCAGTCGTCCTGCATGCCCGCAGTCCGAAGTTTTTGGCGCAGTCGAGCCAGTGTAACCCGCAGATATTGAACGTCTTGCTGTTGGCCATTGCCCCAGACATGCGCGATGATCTGTTCATGAATCAGCACGGAGTTAACGTGCCGCATAAAGTACTCCAGCATGCCGAATTCAACGGCCGAAAGTTTGATTTCTTTGTCTTCAAACCAGACTTGATGCGATGATGTATTGAGTTTCAGGGAACCGTTGACGATCTCCTGATCGGGCACCTTGTGCGTAGTGGACAGGCGTCTTAGAACGGCACGTACGCGGCCGAAGAGTTCCTCCAGAGCAAAGGGTTTAGGCAGGTAGTCGTCCGCTCCCAAATCGAACGCGCGGATCTTATCTTCGATCTGGTCTTTGGCCGTGAGCAAAATGACAGCACAGTTGCTTTTTCGACGGATGCGGGTCAAAACGTCATAGCCGTCGAGGCCGGGCATCATGATGTCCAGAAGCACCAGGTCCGGCTGATGATCTTCAAACACCTGTAGGGCACTGGGACCGTCGACGGCACAGATCACTTCGTAGCCGAGACTTGCAAGATTGATCGACAGCAACCGACGGATTTTCGGTTCATCATCTGCAACGAGAATAAGCGGTTGGGACATGGTCAGTCTTGCTCCTCAATGCTCACTGTAAATGTGCTGCCGTGCTTTGGCTTGCTTTCGACGGTAATGTCTCCGCCGTGGGCTCGAGCCAAGCCTCGGGAAATCGTCAGGCCCAGGCCGGTTCCTCCGGCTCTGCGGGTCATCGACATGTCGATCTGATGGAATTTTTCAAAGATTTTTTCCTGAGATTCCGGTGCAATGCCGATGCCGTTGTCTTTGACGGCAAATCGTACCTGAGTTCCGCAGCGAGTGACATGCACGCGGATGCTGGGAGTGGTGTCGCAGTAGCGAACGGCATTGGCAAACAGATTGATGAGAATTTGTCTTAGGCGATCCGGATCGGCAAAGACTTCAGTCGCATCCTTTTCAATGTGAAATTCAAAATCAGCCGACTGTGCCGCCGCTCTTCTAGCTTCTTCAATAACGGTACTGGTTTTGATCAGGCGACGGCGCAAAACGATGGCTCCGGCTTCGATGCGAGACAGGTCGAGCCAGTCGCGCACAAGCGTTTGCAAACGGTCGATGTCTTCAACCAGTCCGTCGATCAGTTCGGACTGCATTTCCTTTGTCCAAGCGACGTCTTTTCGGGCCAGCGTTTCGGCCTGCATGCGAAGCGAGGCTAGAGGTGTCTTGAATTCGTGAGCGGCGACGGAAATCAGCGAATTCTTCATCACGTCAAGCTTGTGGGCTTCAGTAATGTCACGCACGACGACACCCATGCCGATGAGCGCACTTTCTTCTTTGACCGCGAACGAACTCAGTAGCCAAACTTTGTCGTCGGATTCCACCAACGCAAATGTGGTGTTGGGTTCCGAGAGCATTTTGATGACGGCTTCGACGCTGTCCGGGTTTTTCTTTTGAACGGCGCGAATGAAGTCCTCACGCGTGAGTGTCTGTACTTGGGATTCAAGGTTTACAAACTCGAGAAGACGGTGATTGAGCAAAGAGAAATTGCCGTCACGGTTCAGCAAACCGAAACCGTCACGCATGGAATCAATGGCGGCGACCAAAGTGGCTGTCCGTTCTTTGACGCGGTTGTCGAGCAGGGTGTTTGCCGCAAGCAGTTCCGTTTGAGCCTGTTCAATCGAGTAGGCCATGCTTTCAAACGTTTGAGCAAGGGCTTTGACTTCGGTAGGCGCCCTTGGTGAGAGTGTTACGGAACGAGCCTTCTTGTATTCATGACGTTGCAGAAATCCTGCTTTAGCTCCCAGAGCCTCAATTGCCAGCGCGAGTTTGCCTGATATCGTGTTGGAGATAAGTACGACAAGAAGGATCACGATAAACACCAAGGCCGCACTTGATGCGAGCCATTGGTGGAAGATTGCGTTTTCTTCAGCCTGAGGGATGCTCAACCAGACGTACCAGGAAGGTGACGCCAAAACGGCTGCCGTGGTGACGACAGGTTGCTTTGTCAGCGAAGAGTCGTGCCGTATCAGTCGGATCTGACCAGGGACGAGATTTGCCTGCGAAACGGCCTTGATGTCCAGAGCTTCGGGATGGCTTAAAGCGGACCACCCGGGGGCATAAATGGCTTGTCCCTGATCGTCAGTTACGACGGCGTAGATGCTTTTATCGAGTCCGGCACGTTTAATGATGGTGCCAATCTTTTCCAGATCCAAAGCACCCAATACGAAGCCGTCAAAGTTACCTGATTTGTCGGAATAGGGAGCAACGATTGTGCAAAGGAGTTTTTCCGTGCCGCCAATCCCCTTGAGAACAGGGGAAATGTAGGTTCGAGGCTCTTTCAGCAAATTTTTGAAGTGCTCCCGAAAACTGAAGTCGGCGCCCACCATGGATTCACCACGGGCGTTGAATTCGGGGTGAAAGGCAAGCGTCGTTGCACGCTTGTCGGCGAAATACATATTGATGAAGCCGGGGAACTGCCGGTAGAGCGCAACGAGAATGGCGTCGAGCTTTTCTTTGCTTCGTTCTCCGCTTTGCGTAATTTGGAAAGCGGCGGCCTCAATGCCTCGTCGGTGCATTTCCACAAACGACTCGATTTGATCGGCGATTTGTTGTGTGGAGACGCTCTGGTGTTCCTCGGCTTTCCGAATTTCAGCCTGCAAAAGCCAACTCTGGTATCCGATCAGAACACAGATGGGAATCAGGGCGACGGTTAGAAGAGAAACCAGAAGTTGGTATCGGTGGGAGCGGATGGGCATGGACTTCAATGGGCACGAGGCAATTCGTAGGCACGAGCCTTCACTTTATCTCAAAGTTTCGACAAAACAAACAATTGACCGCTGGATTTTGCTTATTACACCTGAATTTCACGAAAGGTTTTTAGAAATCTAACGTGGATACTGCCGCCCGGATTCCATTTTTTTCCCTCGCAGGTTTCAGGGGCGGATTTCTCGTCTAATCATCCTTTCCATGTGACGATGGAGCAATGTGCACTGAGATTGCTTGCACCACCTGCACCAGGCCATCTACATGGTTCTTATTGGTTTTATGAGCGTAACAGAGGTGGCTACCTGCAAGCTCAAATGTTTATGACAGACGCGGAGCAACGTAAATTTGTGACAAAATTCAATAAGAAACGAGTAGTTAAAAAGGAAGAATTTGCTCGCGCAAGGCTTCTACTTAATCAGTTGCCTGATGCCGTCTCGAAGGGAGCCGCCTCTCTTTTCAGTAAATTCATGGAACAGCTGAATCAGGACTGGGAGGAGAAGAACGCAAAGGGAACGTATGGCGACGCGTATTTCAAGGACACAATTGCGTTGATCATCATGTACAACGAGTTGCGATCTAAGGTACGCCGTCTTCGCTCTGAAACTGGGTACTTGGCCAATATTGTTGCCTACACAATGTCCGTTTTTTTCTGGATGTTCGAACGAAAGTTCAAGAAATCGCAGTTCGACCTTGATTTACTTTGGAAAATTCAAGATGTACCTGGCGCAGTAATGAATGTCTTGCTCCATATTTACCCAGAGGTGGTGAAATGTTTGGTTGATCCCAGACGACCGGTTGAAAATGTCACTGAATGGGCAAAACGAGCAGCTTGCTGGGATACGATCAAGAGACACTTTGAGGACATTGACTTTGATACGTCATTGTTTGATGAGGTGTGGTGTCGATCTCAGGCTAAGATAAAAGACTTGAAGGACGAGGGCAAAGAAGAGGCTAAAGCTCGCATGAGCGTTGATTTATTCAACTTTACTCTTGAATATAAGCATTGGAACGAAGCGTTGCGCTTTAATTCGCAGGGTCTGTATCTCACGGCTTTGCAACAACGAGCTATAACTCACTGTTCGCAACTTGCAGTAGGAAAACTTCCTAAAGACAAGGAGATTGAGTTGGCGATAGCCAGTCTTGAAATTTTGCGTAAGGAGGGATTCCAGCATTGATCCATGGCGATGATTTCGAACATCTGGAGAAATGCTTTCAGTAAGGATTTGTTTGCTATAGCTGAGGAAGGGACTAACGGAACTGTTCGTACCGTTAGTCGCTTTTTGTCAGGGGTATCGAGAGGTTTCGGTGTGCCACCACAATTTAATATTTAGGTGAAAAGTTACACCAGCGTTTGAGAGAATTATTTTCCGTCGTACCGTTGGGCTAGAAAAACACCGACGCTAGGATCAACACTTGCATAGCTTTTTCCCTCCAGTGTTTTGAGCACCGCCTCAAGAATTACCTGCGCACCGTCACAAGGTACGGCCATTCCAATTTGTTTACGTACGCTCTCTTTGCTACCGCAAAAAACGAAGTCGTCGGGGAAGGTTTGCAATCGCGCACGTTCTCGGTTTGTGAGCGCGCGATTTTCTTTCCAGTGATAGACGTGTGTCCCGCCACCGCCCGAGCCTGTGATAGTGTAGGCAGGTTTAGTTGAATCTAAACGGCGGTAGATTTGCGAGAGTCGAGCTCCCTTGACATTGAGCTTCAGGTGATCAGGAAGAAGACCGTTTGCTTCAGCTTGCCAAATGTTCTGACCTTCGGGAATTAGAGCCAGACGTGCCTCAACTGTTCGAGACTGCTTGGTTAGTTCCTGATTTGCTGCGTTCTTCGGAATCCCAACCAAGGCTTCGGCGCAGGTTTTCATTTTTCCTGAAGGTTTTGGAACATTGAACTGCTTATTGAGGTCGCCACGAATTCCAATCAGGATATAACGGTGGCGAGCTTGGGGGATTCCGTACTCTTCAAATTTGTAGAGATGAGCGGTGATTGTATAACCATATTTCCCCGCATGGTTCAGCGCTTTGAGGATTTGCTTGAAGGCCTTCCCGTCATTGGCTGAGGATAGCCCTGAGACATTTTCGGCAAAAAAGAAAAGAGGATTTACGCGATCGATGTACCTCACACCGTAGGTATAAAGGCCACCGAACTTGCCGTTGAGGCCTTTGCTTTCGCCGACATTCGAAAAGTCGTTGCAAGGAAAACCATAAAGGAAACCGTCGGCCTCCGGAAGGTTGTCTATGTCCAGGTCTCGAACGTCCTTGCAGATGCACTCAGCCGACGGCGAATGCTTCAGCACATTGTTCTTGTATGTACGACAAGTATCGGGGTCGTAGTCAGTTGCCCAAACGTGTTCGAAGTAGTATCGCGCACTGTGAACACGATTTAAGGCGACGCCAATTCCCCCAGGTCCTGAGAACATTTCAGCCACGCGCAAGGCAGTGCGCTTTGTAACTTTATTTTGACCCTTAGAACGGGAATCTAGGGTACTCGGTGTCATCGGGAAAATGGAACTCGCAAAATCCATCATTAATTCACGGCACTTGATTGCTGGAAGAACATGTTCTTTTTCACAAGCAGAAACAAAGCGTTGTTGCTCAGCCTCGGTCAGACGGATCTTGAATTCATTGTTGCGCATTTTGCTGCCCTGATTTGTGCTACGGACGGAATTCTACACAATGCAAACATCTTTGCTAAATCGAACTTTGGGCCATGTCAGCTTGAACCAAACACTTGCTAAGCAGAAACCCACAAGTAGTCCTACAGAACAATGATCTGGTTGTTCATGTAACCGAAGGGACCAGCTATGAGGGCCATGAAATAGTAGGCAGACTATGATGTAAACGACACCAATTGAGAAGCGGAATTGAAGTATCCCCCCACCTCAAAGGCTTTAGATAACGCTTCTGGTGTTATTTCGATCTTTCTGTCAATCAGGTCAAGCAACGCCTGAACAGTAACGGCGCTCACTGGTCGGCCATAACGGTTAGTGCAATTCTCAAGATTCTGGAGAATTTGCTCGGTTTTTTTATCAAACCCACCGGCGATATAAATGAAGAAAGATGCGGTGGTGCTGGGATCCATCTCCTTGTCGCAGTCGTGGTAATAACTTGAAAGCTTTAGAGTGTCACCAAGGTCAAATTTATAGCGAGATGTCGCTTTTGCGTCAGCCCATCCACAGGCCTTTGAGGATGAACAGCGCAAGTAAATGTCTGGATAACCACCTTGTCTACCGTTAGAAGGTTTTTTGCATCCAGTCCATTTGGAAGAGTCAAATCCGAGGCGGATAAAGATGTTGGTGAGTGCTTTTTCTAGCAGAGTGGCATCTTTACCACCAGAATATGCAGCATTGAGAACGGTGTCACGCTCGATATCCGTGACTCTATCCAACAGAGGGAGGCAGGCTTGTTGAATATCCTGAATTGGCACGTGCCACATCTCGGCTTGACGTTGGATGAAATTATCATGATCAAAGCCGTATGGTCTCTCGCTGATTTCAGAGATGTAGCTCGTTTGAATCAAGGAGACGAAGCTATTTTTGGGGGCACTCGAGTCCTTACTGGTCGAGATCCCCTTTTGCTTGTTCCACCTGCCGAAATGACGTTGCCATGCTGTTTCATGGCCTTTAATAATTGGTCGTATTGGTTCAACCGATTTTTCGGCAATTATCGCGAGAGCCTCAGGTTCAGCGGTAACTTGATAGAGCTTACGATTGCCTTTGCCTTTGGTAATACACACAAGGCGAGCTGCCAAGAGGTAATTTAAATAGGTGTTTCCTATATTTTTGGCGTCTTCTACTCCCAGTTGTATGAGATTCTTAGTGTCGTACTTTCTTCTGCTGGTACACAAGTCTTCAGGGGTGTCAATGACTTCTTCAATGCCACAATTGGAGGAACGCATATGCAGGATTTTGGCAACGCAACGGCCGTAATCGTCGTCAGTTTGTCCGTATATGACAGGTATCGCAGCTTCTTCGTTTGAAATAGCCCCAACGTCTGGATCTTGCATGAGTTTTAATAGGAAACAACATGGTTTCACAGATACCGTGGGATCAATTTTGACGTTGTGGCCGTTTCCGTAGACAGATGGAAATTGCATTCGCAAAAGTTGCGTGCGAAGAATATCTATGGGGCGTTGAGCGTCACGCATTGCAAGTCCAGCATTGGTGAGCTCCCAGCCAGCGTCTGTGTGAACGTACAGACCCAGACAGAGAAGTAGAGCCAAATAAGTGCGCAAACCTCCGGCATTGGCAACACCACCAGAGACACGATTTCGTTTGACGCCAAGCAATTCCAGTCGTTCGTACAATTTGTCTTGTTGGTCTTGTGTCTCAACGTTTGCCTGGACACTGTCCAATAACTTGATGATCTGAACGAGTTTCCAGGCCTCAACGCGGCGGATACAACGAGGAGCCATCCACATTGTGCGAGTGTTGGTGCTTTTCATAGGAACCGCAGGGAAGATATCTAATTCCTTAGTCATTGAAATGAACGGTAAGTTTGAAAACGTTCTGCAAGAAAGTCTTGATTTGGTCGGACGCGTAACTTGCTAAAATCAATTGTCGTGCAATTAATTGCTGCAAGATGGCGGAGCATTGGTTCATTACCGCCTTTTTTGGATAAAAGTGCCTTGGATACAAATATCTTGCCATCCGAGTCGATACCCAAAAGATTGTCATCATAGGCAACATGCAGGAAGGGATTGAGAGCCAGGCCGTTCGACAGTTTTAATCGTTCACTAGGATGATCGGACCAAGGGAGAATATGGGCGGCTTCTACAAGACTCTGGATACAACATCCCGTGACAGCACAGGCTCCGTCAAAGTTGGCTAAAACGGCGTGTCGGAATATGCTCTGTGTACGGCGCTGAACGCGTATAACCTGAATTGCATCTGGTAGATCAGGCCTAACCAAAAGGTCACTCAGAGGTTTATTAGAGAGTGGAGCAGTGGGTGAAGAGGCCACATTGTCCTGAGGGAAAAGCCAATCGGCAAGCGAAAGGTCTAGAGTGGGCAATTTGCTTGCGATAGAGACCGCATCATCCATGAGAGAGGGCAACATTAGTTCATAGCCATCAAAATAATGATTCCAGACGAGAGAATCATTTTTAGCCGTATGCTCGAACCCTTTTCCCTTGGCTTTATTGTCCAATGAGGCAAAGTTGCCGAGTTTATAGCTCACAGCTCCAGGTCGACGACCTATCAGCTTGGCTAGCGCAATGATCTGAGGATTTCTCGAAGAGATTTGTGAATATGCTGTTACCGCATACAAACTGAGGGCGAGAGTGTTTTCCTCGATTGACCAATTGGGTGAGCGTTTTCCCATAGTTTAACTCGAGTATCAAAGAATTACTGTAGTATTGGCAGACGAATATCTAACAAATAAAACTCTAACCAGTTATTGCTTTCACGAATGCGACTGAAATCAATTGAGGTTGGTGCTAGAGGGTTTAATGTTGGATGTACAATCAAGCAAGGTATAGTTGGCTCTGTTTCCTGTTTCGGCATTCCCCATTCGTTCAACTTATCGAATACAGGCCTAAACCTAGCATACCCAGAGAGTTGCCGTGCATCATCGCGATCAATAGTCACAGAATTGTTGTCATAACGAAGCTTATATTTAGCGTCAACGATGGCATAGGGACTTTTAATAACTGTCTCCTTGAATGCGTTTACATTGCAGAGGTAATCCAGTTCTTGTCTTCCGACTTGAAGATGGTAAGTCAGTTGATCTCCGGGTTGTTTTGTTGCAAGAAGTTTTGCATATACGTATAGTTCGAAAAGCTTTGGCATATACAGCCAGTGAGGAAGAACTGTGGCTTGGTTTTGAGTACGAGCAAAACCAATAGAATCCATGGAAAAGATATTCCTCGTCATTTCGATAGCTGAGGAATAATCTTTGAATACAGGATTTGTTTTAACAAATCTTGGTCGAGTTGACTCGTCTGTATCTGAAACTTCCTCGAAACCTTTTAGCACATAGCGGAATTGTTGACGTAAAGCATCGCTTTTAAGGCCAGATGGTAGCTTACCCATCGTTACTCCTGCTGCGTTTAATCCGGCTTTAAGATATCGATTTTCATCTGTGTCTTGGGTAAAAATAACCGGTTCACAGGCGATGCGATCAGCAAGATGAGCAGAAGGTTTCGAAAAAGTTTTACTCCATAGTATTCGACCACGTAGCTTTCGCTTATAAATTTCCTCGTGAGCGACGTATTGCCGACGAAGACCTTTTTGATCAAGACGTTTTAGAAGAGAAAGATATTGAGCAATGAGAAACTGATACGCTCCTATAGTGTCGCCACCTTTCTCTATTGGTGAAGAGTCGGAAGGGAAAGTAATAAGTCCATCATAATGCCTTGATTCAAGATTAGCAGAAACTACCTCATTCAACATTCCAAGTACATCGACTTCTAAAAAAGACTCAGTGTCATGGTTGCTTATACTCTTTTTGTCAATTTTTGGACGAACTCGTACAGCAAGTTTCCCAGGAATAATCCAATCAATGCCAACAAAAAAATGTGATGTGAACTTAAGCACAAAGTTCACACCTCCGCTTTTATGAACAACAATTGCAGCTGGTTGTTCATTTCCAAGTGGATGGAAACGATGTAGTTCGCCATTTGGATAAGTTGCTATTAATTCGGCAATGCTTTCAGCTTCTGTTGAGTTGCCATCCGAAGAAAGTTGATCAACAAAATCCGATCGACTCAACTTAATTTGGTTGTGCTCGAATAATTCAAGAATTTTCATTGCTAAAGAGTTTTTCTTCGATTTTTTGCAATTCTTCAATAGCCTCAGGCTTTAACACCCCATCGCGAATGTATTCCTCTAAAAGTGGACGTATCTCATATCGCCACCTGTAACCTTTATCGCAATTGTCTGTAGTTATAAAATAACTGTGCCCGGGCCAGACATCCTCTGGATAATAGGCTTCAGATAGGTATTTATCATTGCGATTTATTTGTTCGTAATGGTTTTTGGGAATCGTTTC
>ENA-UEQH01000150-UEQH01000150.1-human-gut-metagenome-genome-assembly--contig:-NODE-150-length-41047-cov-33.741421_pt1 | contig 41047 bp, 27 predicted proteins | sample MGYA00242945_ERZ507943 | MGnify/ENA primary metagenome ERZ507943 (study PRJEB26167, sample SAMN06115418) | human gut metagenome | host: Homo sapiens | place: China:Hubei | collected 2015-03-06... | reverse complement strand
GTACCAAGTCGCCAACATCGGCAGTCTCACCACCGGTAGCATATACACCTACACCCATTTCACGCAGTTCGGCCAACAGTTCGTCTGTTCCGTTAATGATAGCCGAAATGACTTCACCCGGAACCAAGAGTTTGTTACGTCCGATAGTAGATGATACCAGGATATTATCGACAGCTCCTACACAAAGCAGGTCATCAATATTCATAATCAAAGCATCCTGGGCAATACCTTTCCATACAGACAAGTCGCCAGTTTCCTTCCAGTACAGATATGCCAAAGACGATTTTGTACCCGCACCGTCGGCATGCATAATATTACAATATTCAGGATCACCTCCCAGAATATCCGGAATGATTTTACAGAATGCTTTCGGGAAAATACCTTTATCAATGTTCTTGATTGCGTTATGTACATCTTCCTTGGATGCAGAAACGCCGCGTTGCATGTATCGCTGATTACTCATGGGTAAATTATTTTTTAATGTACTATATGAATGCGCAAATTTAACGATTATTTTGCGGAAAACCTTATTAGAAACCGATTTTATATAATTATCTCACCATTACGCCTTTATTTACCAGCCTTCCATCTTCCTTTTTCAATTTCAGGATATACAGACCAGCTGGTATTTTTTCCAGATCTGAAGCTGTGAGTTGGCTGCTGCGAAGTACTTCCCTGCCCGTTGCATCAGTAAGAATATACACCTCACTTCCAGACAGTTTTTCCATCTGTAAAATTTCACTTTTTTGCAACAGCACGGGAAAAGCCTCATCTTTAGGTCCGTTTACAAAAGCTGGACGACTTTCATTCCCGAAACGGTCTACGGCTGTCACAGCATAATAAACCTTCTGTTTCCATGGAAATGCCGGCTGAAATGTATAACTGGTTTCGGACAGATGGTCTGCTATCAGACAACGTATATTCTCCGTATCAACTGGATAATGATTGGATGCATAGACGCGATAGTATACAGGATAAGAATGATTATCGGACGATGCTGCCCATTTTAAAGCAACTTGTCCTTCTACAACCGAAGCATTCACAGTGGCAGGCTGCGCAGGAGGAATGCTGTCCATCCATCTCATTGGTGGAATCAATGCAGGATATACATAAAACTTCTCCTTCAATTCATCCAGTAAACCTTTTGTATTCTTCAACAAAAAACGGTTACGGAAATAGCCCTGTCCGGCCACTCCTATCTGTCGGGTAAAATAAACCTGGCGAACGACTTCATCCAGTTTCCAGTCTTGCTCTGATGGGTCAAGAAAATAAACGCCCAGTCCCGGTACAATCCACCTGCCGTTACTGTTCTCTTTCCAGTCCAATGCAAAAGGATAGAAATTGTTACCCTGGAAATACATCATGGGGAAAAGCGCATCGTGTATGCCTTCTTTCATCCATCGCTGTGCATCCTGATACACCTCTGCATAGGCATTCCAGCCACGGGAGCCATAACGGGGTGTATCGTTATACTTACCGATAGGCGAACTGCTGACTTTAACCCAAGGCTTCAGTTGCTTGACATCGGTATAAAGACGACGAACAATGGCAGTTATATTATTCCGCCTCCATGCTTCCAGTGAAAGACCTTTCCCGTATTTTCTGTAACTTGCTTTATCCGGGAAATTCTTACCATGTTCGGGATAGCGAATGTAGTCAAAATGAACACCATCCACGTCGTATTTGCTTACAATCTCACGCACTAACTGTGACAGATAGTCTGCTGTAGCAGGATTTCCCGGATTCAAATACCAACTGCCTTTAAACTGTTCGCAGATTTTAGAATGCTTCCTCACTACACTCTGTTTTCCATGTAATTTTACCTGCCGCTCATTCCCTATGGGTATCGTTACAAACCAGGCATGTAGCTCCATACCACGCTTATGACATTCACTAATGGCAAAAGCCAAGGGGTCATAACCGGGGTCCCGTCCTGTAAACCCCGTCAACGATTCGGCAAAAGGTTCAAACTGAGAAGGATAAACCACATCACCTCTTAAACGGGTCTGAAACAAGACTGTATTTATATTGGCACTTTTCAACTGGTCCAACAAGTTGCAAAGTTCTCGCTGCTGTGCCAACCGGCCAGCATTCGAATTAGCCTTTTTCGAAGGCCAGTCCATTCCACCCAACGTAGTGAGCCACACAGCCCGAATTTCATATTTAGGCTGGGCCATCAATGCGATGCTGCAGAAACAGCACAATAACAAAATAATTTTACGCATATTCTTTAAATTAGCCGACAAATATACAAAGTATTCATTTAATTCTTTATTTTTGCTTACACAATAAAACTGTTTAACCGCTGGCATAAAACTGCTGTGCAATAAAAAACTCAAAAACACAAAGCTATGATAACATTTACCATTGCCCTCTTATTACTTATTGCAGGGTATTTCGTTTACGGGAAAATAGTAGACCGTATGTTTCTTCCCGACGCAAGCCGGCCCACACCGGCCATTTCCAAACAGGACGGAGTAGATTATCTCCCACTGCCCACCTGGAAAATTTTTATGATTCAGTTTCTGAATATTGCCGGACTTGGCCCTATCTTCGGGGCTATCATGGGGGCTCAGTTCGGAACAGCTTCTTATCTATGGATTGTTTTCGGGACTATTTTTGCAGGTGCCATGCACGACTTCTTTTCGGGAGCTTTATCTCTTCGATATGGCGGCGAAAGTCTTCCGGAGCTTATCGGCCGTTTCTTGGGTAACCGCACCCGTAATATTGCCTGTATTTTCACCATCTTGCTCATGGTGCTGGTAGGTGCTGTATTTGTATCCGGACCTGCTGAGCTTCTGGCCGGTATGACTCCAGATAATCTGAATATCTACTTTTGGATGATTGTTATCTTCATTTACTACGTACTGGCTACTATGCTGCCCATCGATAAAATCATCGGCCGCATTTATCCGCTATTCGCACTGGCACTGCTTTTTATGGCAGTAGGTATACTGGTTATGCTGTATGTACAGCAACCAGAACTGCCCGAAATATGGAACGGATTCGGTACCAAGTATGAAAAGAATCCGATTTTCCCTATGATGTTCATTTCCATTGCATGTGGAGCAATCAGTGGCTTCCATGCCACCCAGTCTCCTCTTATGGCCCGATGCATCACAAATGAAAAGCATTGCCGTCCCATCTTCTACGGCGCAATGGTTACCGAAGGAATTGTAGCACTGATTTGGGCAGCAGCGGCAACCTGCTTCTTTGGCGAAAACGGAATAATCGATCAGGCATCCGGCATGGCCTATTCGGGAGCAAAAGTTGCAACCCTTATTTCCAATGAATGGCTGGGAACCATCGGTGGTTTTCTGGCTATTCTGGGTATTGTTGCTGCTCCGATAACCAGTGGTGACACAGCATTACGCTCGGCCCGTCTGATTATTGCCGATTTTTTCCATATCGAACAGCATAGCATCACCAAACGTCTGGCTATCTCTATTCCTGTCTTCCTGGCTACCATCGGCATTCTGGTATATAGTTTTAGCGATGCAGAAGGATTTAAAATCATCTGGAGATATTTTGCCTGGTGCAATCAGACGCTGGCTGTATTTACCTTATGGACCATTACGGTTTATCTTGTTAAATCGAAGCTGAATTTCTGGGTAGCCCTCATTCCGGCTTTATTCATGACTAGCGTATGTTCCACTTATATTCTCATTGCCCCCGAAGGATTGGCATTGCCTGAGACTAGTGCTTATATAGGTGGATTCGTATGTGTCATCATTGCGGTTGTATGGTTCATAAGTTGGTATCGCCGCTTTACCGATAAACGCACTATCTAGAAATCAATCATTAATCCTAAAAATATACGTATGAAAAAAGTAATCATGTTGATGGTCGTCCTCTTTACGACCGTAGGTGCATACGCACAATTTGAAAAAGGAAAATGGTATGCAAATGCTTCGCTTACCGGCCTGGGACTTTCACATAGCAAATATGAAGGGACAAAATTCGGTTTCTCAATGAATGGCGGTGCTTTTGTTGCCGACAATGTAGCGATTTTACTCAACTTCAAAGGGAATTATGTAGAACATGGAATGGATGCTACAACCATTGGTGCTCAAGGCCGTTATTATTTTGCAAGCTGCGGTGTATACGGCGGATTGGGAATGTCTTATAAATATCTGTCTGGTGCCGGTGAAAAAGAAAATCTCTATTGTCTGACTCCAGAACTAGGCTATGCATTCTTTCTCGGGAAAAATATAACGGTAGAACCTGCTATTTATTATGACTTGAGTTTTAAAGACATCAGCCATTACAGTGAGCTGGGATTCAAAATCGGATTTGGTTTTTATTTCTAACCCTTATCCGGATATTTCAAGTTCAACATAAAAAAAAGGATAGCCTATAGGAATGATATGATTGTCATCTTATAGGCTATCTTTTTTTCAATATATGATTTGTCTATCAGAATTGGAAATAAATGAAAGGTTGTATATCGCTACTTTTCACCTGTATTACCAGATAAATCAAGGCCAAAAGCAACAATGCCTTACCTACTAGTGGAGTACCCGTAACCAGTTTACAAGCTTTTTGTTCCCATGCATCGGGCAGCCAGTGCAACACAAATCCTATTCCCATAAGCATAAATACTTTCCAGTATCCGGTAACAAGCTGTACAAACAATTCGGGATGGAATGCAGTAAACACCTGTTTAATCATGGTAACCGAAGCTTCAAAAGTGGTATTCCGGAAAAATATCCAGCAGAAACATACAAAATGGAATGTTAACACTATGGCAAAGAAACGTTTGATACCATGACTGCTGTAGGTTTTAGGCCGATGTAGCACCGAACGGAAAAATTTATGTAAGGCCAAAGCCAAGCCATGCAAACCTCCCCATACGATAAAATTCCAGGAGGCTCCATGCCATAATCCTCCTAAAAGCATCGTAAGAATCAGATTTATATACGTACGGAATTTACCTTTGCGATTTCCTCCCAATGAAATGTACAGATAATCACGAAGCCATGTAGACAACGATATATGCCATCTGTGCCAGAAATCTGTTACACTATCGGCTTTATAAGGGGAATTGAAGTTGATTGGGAAATGAAATCCCAGCAGCAACGCCAATCCGATAGCCATATCACTGTATCCGGAAAAGTCGCAATATATCTGCAAGGCATAGCCGTAAATTCCGAAAAGATTTTCCACACCAGAATACAAGGCTGGATTTGCAAAAATTCTTTCTACAAAATTAATACTGATATAGTCTGAGATAACCGCTTTCTTAAATAGGCCAATAAGAATAAAGAAGACACCACACCCAAACATTTCATCCGTTACCAGCAACGGCTTCCGGATTTGGGGGATAAAATCGCGGGCACGTACAATCGGTCCTGCAACCAGCTGTGGAAAAAAGGATACAAAGAAAGCGTAATCCAACAAATTATTCAACGGCTTCAGCTCTTTACGGTACACATCGAGAGTGTAACTCAACGACTGGAAGGTAAAAAATGATATTCCAACCGGCAAAAAGATATCCAGCTTATGGAATTCTCCATTCCAAAGCGGTGCCAGCATCTCATAAAAGAAATTTGTATACTTAAAATAACACAGCAAACCCAAATTGACTAGTAAACTCACAAAGAGCAGCAGCTTTCTTTTAAGAGGAGAAGAGGTTATATACATCCGGCTGGCTAAGAAAAAATCTGTTACGGTCACCACACCGAGCAAAACAAAATAAATACCACTGCTTTTATAATAGAAATAATACGAAAACAGTGTCACAAACAGCAAACGCAAGGTTGTCTTTTTCTGTAAAAGTCCATACACAAGACTAAATGCCAGAAAAAGAAACAAGAACAAGCCACTGCTGAAAATCATGGGTTGCTTTGCATCATATAATAATACAGAAACGAACTTACTCCAATCTATCTCCCACATAACTATTATACGCTTTTATAAATGCTTGATGTAATAAATTTCCTTGAATCGTATATCCTTCGTGTGAAAAATGAATACCATCTTTTCGGATAACTCCCGCACGTGTCCAATTCGTACAGGCATCTGTTTCTCCGCCTACAATATGATACATATCCCACACTGCCAGATGATACTTCTTACAAAACTCCAGTTGAGTATCTACGACCTTCGATGTCTGCCTGTTGATTTGCTTTTTTCCTCGGCGGCGTTTTACATATGCACCTGGAGGTGTCGTAAAAAGCAAGCAGACTTCCGGGTTCTCGGCTCGCAACATTCCTGTCATACGCAACATGGCAGCACGATGCTCTGCAGAAGAATAGCGAAAACCATGTGCTTCATTGGTTCCAAAAGAACAAATCACCAAATCAGGTTTGAGTTGTGCAATTGCTTCCATACGTTCTGGAGTGATATACGACGCGCAGGTTGCCCCGTTTACCCCCATGATATGATAAACAATCCCCGGATTACCGGTTTCTTCTGCCAACCCCGATGTTCGGTATGTAAGCGGTTTGTCAACAACAGCCTCCTTACCAAAATCTTCTTCTAAATGCAAACGCATAACATATGGGAAAACATGACCGCGCACATGCGAATCACCGATATGTACAATTCTTACTATCTTATCAGGCTGATTCAGCTTACTGAAAAAAGAAGACAGTTCTCCAAAAGTGTCTTCAATTACATTTTCCTTCACATTCCGAAACTCATCTGGCATAGCATCTTCTACAGGTAACAGCTGGAACAGTTTCTGCATGGCTTCACTGCTGGGAACGATGACCGACATACGGTCTATGCGTGCTGGCTTGGGAATACTGTCCTGCCCATACCCATGCATATAAGAAGCAAGCAGCAATATCGCCAAAAGCATCCATTTACTGATTCTCATAAGTAAGTCGTTTTTCATGCTGTTCCTTACCATACATAAGTGTTTCGAAAAGCAAATCGGCTAAGTATTTGCCACCCTTAAAATTGATATGGGTATAATCATAATTCGCCATACCCTCTTCCACCATACGAATCATACTGCGTTCACCTCCCATAGCCTGGAACATATTCCAAAATGCGACATGGGTTTCGGCTGCCAACAATTGCTGATAACGGACCAGATTCTTGATGCCTGGCATGGTTGAGAGCTCACCATCTTCATTACGGTTGCAACGATCTCCAACACCGATAATTAAAAATGAAGCTTCGGGAAATGCAGCTTTCAAATGAGTGACAACTTCTTTCATTGCTTCTGTATAATAACTGTAGTTGGAAACTTCTGCTGAAGCCACATTCAAACCGTATTGCAGAATAATCAAATCATATGGACGTAATTTATTAAACTGTCTTAAGGTAGCCATCGGTACTTTCAACAACTGTTGTCCGCTTCCTCCTCGTAAAGACAGATTATCCAATACAATACCTTTCCGACCTTCTAGTGCTACACCATAGAAAGTTGCAGAATCGGCAGCTTGTACCCTCCATTTTACATCATGCATCCTTCCCATTATCTGAGCTTGCATTACATGTCCGTCTGCTACCAAATGATGCGTAGTTTCTTCACCACCATTTATCTGAGAAGTCAACAAGACTGAATCCTTCGCAGAAAAAAAGCAAGATGAAACTTCACACGAATCCAAAAAGGATTTATGCTTGGTACCCTTAAAAGCAACATAAGCTCCAGGAGTTGGAATAAAATAATGATTGGATAAGTCCTGACGAGAGCGGTCAAAATAAGTAGAATCCATTACAGAATGAGCACTCCATCCAGAAAAAGTATGTTTTACGGTCTGTCTAAAACCGGTTATACGTGAAGTAATCGGCAAATACCCCACTCCGCATCCGCCAAATGCAGCCTGGAGTTTCTCTCTCAAGTCTCCAGTCAAAATATCAGCTTCAATAAACGAATCACCCAGATAAGCAATTCTGACAGGACGTCTCAAGTGCTCACCGTTTATCAGACATTCATAAAAATGAGACATCCCCCTGCTTGTAGAATCGGCATAATCTTCAATACAGGTCATCCCTGTTTTACAAGTATCTACAAACTCCGGTTTAATCACCAAAGGAGGTAATGCTACTGTATCAGTATCCACAGGCAATACCACATCAGGACGTACGTCCGACAAAATATCTACATGCCTCAGCTTCTTACCCCCTACAAAAGGAGCAGGCAGGCAGTAAAGTACAAAAAGTCCTGCCACCACAAGCAGGACCAGAATAAAAGTTGAAAAAATTTTATTGTTCATTCTATCTTTCCAAAAAACGTTGCAAAGATAGGCGAAAAAATCACACTAAAATCAAAGCTTGCGTTTTTCTTTTAGCTCTAAAAAGAAATTATCAACGATGCGCTGACCTCTTTCAGTAGTAATACCTCGTAAATGCAGAAAAATAACCGCATCATAAATGTCAATCATTGGAAACTCATCAGATAATTCCGAATTGATAACAATATCCATCTGCGTGGCCATCACCCTATAAATAATATTGAAATCAATATCAGCTCTGAAGATACCTTGCTCTACCCCCTTTTGCAAATAAGATACAGCTTCTGAATCAACTTCTTTCCTGCTATCCCGCAATTTATCCAATACCGCCGGGTATTTTTTCATATCTTTAAAAAACTGCGGATTGATAGTCTTGAAGTCCTCTGCTTCCCGACGATAAATGGCAATAATTACTTCCAGGACATGTTCTGCCCTGGAAGCAATACCTTCTACATAAACACGCATCTCTTCACGGTGCCGCATAACGACCTCCAGCAAGAGTTGCTCCTTATCATGAAACAATTCATAAATAGTACGTTTGGAAATTCCTAAGGAAACGGCCAAGTCATCCATGTGAACACTCTTTATACCATGTACTTTAAAAGCCTCCGAAGCTTTATCAAGAATACGTTTCCTCACTTCCGACTTATCGCCTTTCTGACGTTTCTTTACAATTGTTGTCATACTACTTGTTTATCTCGACTTATTTGATAATACCTAACTTTGAACTTCTTACAAAATCTATAATATTCTGTACTTCAGGACCAGCAGGAATCTGTTCCTCGATACGCTTCAATGCATCATTTACAGAAGTATTGGCTTTATACAGAATCCGGTATGCCTGCGCAATATGCTTAATAATTGTTTCAGAAAAACCGGTATGTTCCAGCACAATCATATTAATGCTATAGAAAGCAACCGGATCATGTGCAGCCACAATATAAGGAGGAATGTCTTTTACAAAACGACAGCCCCCTTGTACCAGTGAGTAGCTTCCAAGACGAGTATTTCCCTGCATAAGAACATTTGAGGTAAGAATTGCTTTATCAAAGATTTTACAGTTGCCAGATACCTGTGAACCATTACCTATGATACAGCTGTTTCCTATCTCTACATCATGTGAAATACGTGCTCCGGTCATGATAAAGTTATTGTCACCAATCGTAGTCGCATGGTCCGGGAAAGTACCACGAATAATCACAGAATTTTCCCGTATTACATTATTATCACCTATACAAGCCAGAGTTTCATCTCCCTTGTAATGAAAATCCTGGGGAACCGCTGCAACAACGGCTCCCTGATAAACAGTATTTCCTTTTCCAAGTCTTGCTCCACTCATGATACTTGCATAAGGCATGATGACACAATCGTCACCTATTTCTACATTCTTGTCTATATAGGCAAAAGGATGTATGGTAACGTTGTTCCCTATCTTTGCAGAGGGATCAACATAAGCTAAAGGACTAATCATAGTTTCTCTTATTTTTAAGGTTAATTATTGTCTTCCTCCACCTAAAGCACTATAGAGATTGATAACAGCCTGCATCCGCTGGAAATTATCAGCCACTTCGGCCAACTGTGCACTCAACAAGTTCTGCTGAGAAGTCAGAATTTCCAAATAAGAAGCATCTCCACTCTGGAACAAAGCCTTAGTATAAGTCACAGCTTTGTCAAGCTGTTCTACTTGTCCGCGGTCTTCTACCAGTTTTTTATTCTGTGTTTCAAACAAATACAAAGCATCGCTAACTTCCTTGCCAGCCTCCAGAATGGTCTGCTGATAATTCATTTGAGCTATCTTTTCTTCTGCTTTTGAAACTTTCAAGTTCGCAATCAGCTTACCGTTATTAAAAATAGGTTGTGCCAATGAAGCTAATGCCTGCAGCATAAATTCACCCGGATTAGCAACAGATACACCCGAACCGTTTGTCCATCCTGCAAGACCCGTAATATTCAGCCCCGGATAAAAAGCAGCACGAGCCGAATTGGTATTGTAATAAGCAGCCGCCAAACTCATCTCAGCAATCTTGACATCCGGACGGTTTTCCAACAACTGCATAGGTACACCGGCAGCCAGTTCATCTGGCATTACCTGCTGTTCCAATGTTGTACGCTCAATTGTTTGAGGAGCTTTTGCAAGTAAAACAGCTATTGAGTTTTCAGTTTCACGCACCTGACGTTTAAGGTCCATCAATGAAGCTTCTACCTGATGGCTTGCAGCTCTCATCTGAGCCACTGCAGCTTCGGTGGTCATACCAGCTATTTTCATAGCCTCCATTGCACGTACATTTTCTTTATAAATAGCAGCAGTCTGGGTTGTAATATCTACCTGACGGTCCAACATCAATAAAGAATAATACATGTTGGCAATACCACAAATAATCTGTGAGCGTACAGCCTGCTCCGAATATTTACTTTGTTCGTAAGCAACTTTTTTGCCACGCTTGGTATTCAGAATCTTGCCAAACAAATCAATTTCCCAACTTGCAGAAACAGGAAGCTGATATGCCTTTACAAAATCTCCGTCACCAATACTGGTGAGCGAACCTTGAGGAGCCAAATTAATAGAAGGTAAATACGAAAGTTTGGCAGCAGTAAGCATCACCTTAGCTTCTTCTACACGTAAGGCAGCAGCCTGCATGTCTACGTTGTTGGCCAGTCCTTCTTCTATCAAAGCTTGCAGTTTTTCATCACGGAAAATCTCTCTCCATGATAAGTTCCCGAAATTGGTTGTGTCAGCAGCCAGCGTATCTGTAGCCGAAGCCGGATCACGATAAATACCGGAAGCATCAACAGAGTCGGGACGATCATAAGCTTTATAGATGTGGCAGCTGCTCAACATAGCAGCTACACACATCATTCCTATAATATGTTTCTTCATTCTTGTTATCTTTATTTAGTAGGAGAATATTGTTCAATCTCAGCTTCCATCTCGCTTTCATCCATAATATCCCATTCAATTGGCTTAACTTTCTCTTGCAGCCATTGGAATACTACAAACAATACCGGTACAATGAAAATCTGAAGAATCATACCTATCAACATACCACCGATTGCAGAAGCACCCAGTGTACGGTTACCATGAGCACCTACACCAAATGCGAACATCAGCGGAAGCAAACCAACAATCATTGCCAAAGAAGTCATCAGGATAGGTCGCAGACGAGCGGCGGCACCCAATACGGCAGCCCAAGAAATACTCATACCCTGTTTACGACGGTCCAAAGCAAACTCTACAATCAAGATAGCATTCTTAGCCAACAGACCCATCAACATAATCAATGCAATCTGCATATAGATATCGTTTGACATAGAACCCAAAATCATCTTAAGCGCCGGGATGCTACCCAATGCTCCAAAACCGTTTACAAATACGAAGCTACCCATCAAACCGAATGGAACTGACAGCAATACAGCCAACGGCAAGATGTAACTTTCATACTGCGCACTCAACAGCAAGTAAACGAATACGAAACAAAGGATAAAGATGATACCTGTCGTACTTCCACTAGTTTCAGCCTCTTCACGCGCCATACCTCCCAATTCATAACCAAATCCGGTAGGAAGATTTTCCTTAGCAACTTCAGCAATAGCCTGCAGAGCCTGTCCAGAGGTATATCCAGAAGCCGGAGCAACCATCACTTTCATAGATGTATACAGGTTGAAACGGCTGATGATATCCGGACCGTATACCTTCTTCATGCTGACAAACTGAGTAATAGGAGCCATTTCATTGCCACTGCGCACTTTAATGCTGTTGAGCGACTCCATATTCTTGGTAGCATCCGGTTCAGCCTGAATCATTACACGATACATCTTACCGAAACGGTTGAAGTTAGAAGCATACAATCCACCGAAATAACCTTGCATAGTAGACAAGATATCACTCGGACTGATACCTGCCTTTTTACAAGCAGCCGCATCAATATCCAACTGATATTGCGGGAAACTTGGGTTAAAAGTTGTCTGTGCACGGTTAATTTCTGGACGTTTTTCCAGTGCTGCATTATAAGCCTTAACGACTTCGAAGAAGTGATTCAAGTCTCCACCCGTTTTATCCTGCATATTCAGCTCAATATCACTAGAGATTGAATATCCTGGAATCATAGGAGGTGCAAAGAACAATACCTGTGCATCCTTGATAACTTTCTGCGCACGCATAAACAGCGTTGCTACTACCATATCCGAATTCTGCATCGTCGAACGTTCTTCCCAGTCTTTCAGCTTGATAATAGCAGAACCATAAGAAGGACCCTGACCACCGATAAATCCAAAGCCTGAAATGATTGTTCTGGATTCAACTGCCGGGTCTGCCGCAATCAGACTGTCTACTTTAGACAACACTTCCATTGCACGCTCTTGTGATGTACCAGGAGGCAATGTGATAGCACCCATGATAGTACCAGTATCTTCATTAGGAACCATTCCGGTAGGAGTTGTCTTCATAAAGAACATCAGCAATACGATAGAAGCAGCGACCAAACCAAATGACAACCATTTTTTATGGATAAAGAATACCACACGTTTCTTATAGCTCTTCAGCAATGAATCGTATGCAGCATTAAAAGATGTATGGAAGCGGTCAACCATCGACATTTTCTTTGAGCCATGCTCGCCACTAGTATGCGGTTTCAGGAACAATGCACAAAGCGCCGGAGACAGTGTCAACGCATTCAAAGCAGAGAAAGCAATAGAAACTGCCATCGTAATACCAAACTGACGATAGAATGTACCGGCAGTACCACCCATGAAACTAACCGGAATAAACACGGACATCATGACCAGTGTAATAGAAACCAAAGCACCGCCCAATTCACTCATGGCATCAATTGATGCTTCACGCGAAGATTTATAGCCCTGGTCCAATTTAGCATGTACACCTTCCACCACAACGATGGCATCATCGACCACAATCGCAATGGCAAGCACCATAGCCGACAAAGTCAGCAAGTTCACACTAAAGCCAATCAGTTTCAGTACAAAGAATGTAGCAATCAACGCTACCGGAATAGCAATAGCCGGAATCAACGTTGAACGCATATCCTGCAAGAAGATATATACTACGATAAACACCAGAATAAATGCTTCAATCAAGGTCTTGATAACCTCATGAATAGAAGCATACAAGAAGTCGTTGGCATTCTGAGCCACATTGATTTTCAAACCAGCCGGCAATGTTTCCTCAGTCTTTTCGATAACTTCCAGCAAGTTATTGATGGTTTCAGTAGCATTAGTACCTGCCATCTGGTAAGTAATACAAGTTACCGCTTTATGACCGTTAACTCTATTATTAAAAGTATAAGCCAATCGGCCCAACTCAATTGTTGCAACATCACCCAGTCTTAAGACTTCACCGTTAGGCAATGCCTTAACTACGATATCTTCAAACTCCTGTGTCTGCTGCAAACGACCTTTGTAACGGATTGTATACTGGAAAGTCTGGTTTCCACGTTCACCAAACTGACCCGGAGCAGCTTCAATATTCTGTTCAGCCAAGACTGCAGAAATATCCGACGGCACGAGTTTGTACTGAGCCATTACATCCGGTTTCAACCAGATACGCATAGAGTAGTCCTGACCCATCACACTGGCATCACCCACACCCTTTACACGCTGAATTTCAGGAATCAAGTTAATCTTGGCGTAGTTTTCAATAAATTCAATGTTATATTTATCACTTTCATCATACAATGAGAAGATAAGCAACATTGAGTTCTGACGTTTCTGAGTTGTTACACCGACTTTTGTTACTTCGGCAGGCAGCAATCCCTGAGCCATAGACACACGGTTCTGTACGTTGACCGCAGCCATATCCGGGTCTGTTCCCTGGTTAAAATAAATACTGATATCAGCAGAACCGTTATTAGAAGCTGTAGAAGTAATATACATCATATTTTCTACACCATTAATCTGGTCCTCCAAAGGTGCAATTACTGAGTTCAAAACAGTCTGCGCATTGGCACCCGTATAAGTAGCTCTTACTGAAACAGTAGGAGGCGCAATGTCCGGATATTGGGTAACTGGCAGCGTAGCCAGACCGATTACACCCAGAATTACTATCAAGATAGAAATTACCGTTGACAGTACCGGACGGTTAATAAATTTATCTAGTTTCATTCTATACCTTAATTATATCCAAACGATAATTTAAATAAATCAATTGAAAGCTGTGGCAAAATTACCATCATGCTGGTCCTGCAAAGCTTTTTGGAACTTTGCTTCTTTATCAGCCTGGGTTATTGGAGTAATTTTCTGTCCGTCTGTCAAAGTCTGAACACCTTCTACAACGATTTTATCACCCGCTTTCAATCCACCTACAACGATGTAGTTCTTACCATCGTTCAAGTTTGAAATCTGTACTTCTGTATGCTTGATTGTATTATCAGCCTGCAATACATACACAAACTTCTTATCCTGGATTTCCTGAGTAGCCGATTGAGGGATCATAAAGATATTCTCCATTGTATAAGGGAAAACCACATTGGCCATACCCCCACTACGCAGGATATTCTGTTTGTTCGGGAATATTGCACGCATGCTCACTGAACCTGTTGTCTGGTCAATAACACCACTTACAGCATCAATCTTACCTTTTTCATTATAAAGAGAGCCGTCAGCCAACTGCAAACTTACAGCAGGCATCTTCTCCAGCTGTTCCTTGATGGTACCCTGTTTAGTCATTTCCAGCAACTGCTTTTCAGTCATTGAGAAATACACATACATATCACCAATCTGCGAAACCGTAGTCAGCGGTTCAGCAACAGATGGACTTACGAGGCTACCTATACGATACGGGAATGTACCAATTACACCATCCGAAGGGCTTGTAACTGTACAGAATCCCAAATTCTGTTTAGCAGAAGTCAGAGCAGCTTCAGCCTGTGCCAAAGCAGCCTTTGCAGAAAGCAGATTGTTCACAGCTGTCTGATATTCAAAATCACTGATGATTTTCTGCTCATGCAACATTTTTTTATTTGCTTCTGTTGATTTCAAAGTCTCAAGATTTGCCTTGGCTGAAGCCACACTAGCCTGAGCCTGATTGAAAGCTGCCTGATACTGTGTCGGATCTATCTGGAACAAAGCCTGTCCCTTGCGAACAGTTGCACCCTCGTCCACACACAGTTTCACAATAAACCCTGTTACCTGAGGACGAATTTCAATATCCTGCAAACCTTTGATAGTAGCAGGGTACTGCATAGTTTGATTACTGGATGCAGGCTGAACTGCCTTTACAGCAAATTCGTCATCGCCCATTTTCATACCGCCCTGGCCACCGCCACAAGCAGACAACACCGATATACCCAAGCAGCAAAGGGCAATACGGCTAAATGCATACACTCTGTTTCTATTAACGCTCATCTTCATATATATATAAATTATAGTTTTTCGGACAAAAATTTGAAAACTTTACCACATCTGATAGTTTTTCTCGTGCAAAGATAGTAAAAAACAAAAGTCATAAATAAATGCATATCACCGTTTAACTAAGAATAACCATTGCCAGCTTCAGTTGCCAAGTATTATTTAGCAACATGAAACCTTTGTTAGGAATACGTATGGATTCACATCATAATTATTAAACATAGAAAGCAGCAAAGAGCATCTTACACTTTACATATTTTTAATACATCAAATCTATAATCTGTAATATTATTGCTATTTTTGCGACCATAATAAAAAATCAACCTCATAAAAGAAAGCAATATGGCAAAAATAACAAAAGAAGCCGCTCTGCTGTACCATTCAGAAGGCAGACCGGGAAAAATAGAAGTTGTACCTACCAAACCGTACAGAACCCAACGCGACTTATCGCTGGCTTATTCACCAGGTGTTGCAGAGCCCTGCCTGGAAATTCAGAAAAACCCTGAAACAGCATACGATTATACCGACAAAGGAAACTTGGTTGCAGTTATCTCAAACGGAACAGCCGTACTCGGATTAGGAGATATAGGTGCCATGAGCGGTAAACCGGTTATGGAAGGAAAGGGTCTGCTTTTCAAAATCTACGCAGGTATTGACGTTTTCGATATTGAAGTCAACGAAAAAGACCCTGAAAAATTCATCGAAGCCGTCAAAGCCATAGCTCCCACATTCGGTGGAATTAACCTGGAAGATATCAAAGCTCCCGAATGCTTCGAAATCGAAGACCGACTGAAAGCCGAATTGGACATTCCGGTTATGCATGACGACCAGCATGGCACAGCCATTATTTCAAGTGCAGGTTTACTCAATGCACTCGAAGTAGCCGGAAAGAAAATAGAAGATGTTAAAATCGTAGTAAATGGTGCAGGAGCATCAGCAACCTCATGCACAAAGCTCTACATTGCCTTGGGAGCCCGTAAGGAAAATATCCTTATGCTCGACAGTAAAGGCGTTATCACCAGCGACCGTCCTAACCTGACTGAAAGCAAAAAATTCTTTGCCACAGACCGTCGCGACGTACATACACTGGAAGAAGCCATAAAAGGTGCCGATGTATTCCTCGGCCTCTCAAAAGGAAACGTGCTTACTCAGGATATGGTCCGTTCAATGGCCGATCATCCTATTGTATTTGCCTTGGCTAACCCTACTCCGGAAATATCATACGAAGATGCAATGGCTTCACGCCCGGATGTACTGATGTCTACAGGACGTTCCGACTATCCGAACCAAATCAACAACGTAATCGGTTTCCCATACATCTTCCGTGGAGCTTTGGATACACGCGCAACTGCCATTAACGAAGAAATGAAACTGGCAGCCGTACATGCTATTGCCGACCTGGCTAAACAGCCTGTACCCGATGTAGTAAATGAAGCCTATCATGTAAACAACCTGAGTTTCGGTCCCGACTATTTCATACCCAAACCAGTTGACCCACGCCTCATCACCGAAGTATCTATGGCCGTAGCCAAAGCTGCCATGGAATCGGGAGTAGCACGTAAGCAAATTACAGATTGGGAAAGCTACAAGAATCACCTGCGCGAATTGATGGGCCAGGAAAACAAACTTACCCGTCAGCTTTACGAAACGGCACGCCGCAATCCGCAGCGCGTTGTATTTGCCGAAGGTTCACACCCCAATATGCTGAAAGCAGCTGTCGAAGCCAAATCCGAAGGTATCTGCAACCCTATCCTACTGGGCAACGAAGAGCGTATCGAGAAACTGGCAAAAGAACTGGATCTGAACCTTGAAGGTATTGAAATTGTAAACCTGCGCCACGACCGCGAAGCTGAGCGTCGTCACCGTTATGCCCGCATTCTGAGCGAAAAACGTGCCCGTGAAGGTGCCAACTACCAAGAAGCCATCGACAAGATGTTCGAGCGCAACTACTTTGGTATGATGATGGTAGAAACAGGCGAAGCTGATGCTTTCATCACCGGTTTGTACACTAAATACTCTAATACCATCAAGGTAGCCAAAGAAGTGATTGGTATACAGCCTGGTTACAAACACTTCGGAACCATGCATATCCTGAACTCAAAGAAAGGAACTTATTTCATTGCCGATACACTGATCAACCGCCATCCGGATACAGATACCCTGATTGACATCGCTAAGCTATCGACCAAAGCCGTACGTTTCTTCAATCAGGAACCTGTCATCGCCATGCTTTCTTACTCCAACTTCGGTTCAGATGCAGAAGGAAGCCCGGCAAAGGTACACGAAGCCATTGCAACACTCCACAATGAGTTCCCCGAACTTGCCATTGATGGAGAAATGCAGGTTAAATTTGCGCTCGACAATCAGCTCCGCGACGAGAAATATCCATTTACCCGCCTGAAAGGCAAAGAAGTAAATACGCTGATATTCCCGAACCTGAGCTCTGCCAACGCTACCTATCAGCTTATCCAGAACATGAGTGAGACAGAAGTGATTGGCCCTATCCAGATGGGACTGAACAAACCTATCCATTTTACAGACATCGAAAGCTCAGTCCGCGATATTGTCAACATTACCGCCATTGCATGTATCGATGCTATTGTAGCTAAAAAGATAAAAAACGAATAATAGAACCCCAACAAAGGCGCAGCAACATCACGCTGCGCCTTTTTCATATAACCCAATACTATGCGAAAACCACTCACCTCTACCCAATGCGTACTGCTTACCCTAACATGGACCGCACTCTGCTTCATTGTACTGACCACCACTCCACACATTGATGGCCCATTGATAGTAACCCTCATCATATCGGCAGCACTTGTTTTTATCCCCGTACTAAAAGCAATCAAAAGTAACAAAAAAGACAGGTAAAAGATACATTTTTGTATCATTTTGATTAAAATGATATTTTTATTGCATTTTTCTTTATAATTTGTTGCATAAATAAATATAAAAACATACTTTTGTCACAGAAACAAACAAAACAATGACATTTAACTCAATAAACAAATAAAACTATGAACGCATCACAAGTACTGGAAGATTTAAAGAGAAGATTCCCCAATGAACCTGAGTACCATCAGGCAGTAGAAGAAGTGTTAGGAACAATTGAAGAGGAATACAACAAACACCCTGAATTCGACAAAGCCAACTTGATTGAACGTTTATGTATTCCAGACCGTGTGTATCAATTCCGTGTGACATGGATGGACGATAAAGGCAATATCCGCACTAACATGGGCTATCGTGTCCAGCACAACAATGCCATCGGTCCTTACAAAGGCGGTATCCGTTTCCACAGTTCAGTTAATCTGGGTATTTTGAAATTCCTTGCTTTCGAGCAGACTTTCAAAAATGCGCTGACAACTCTTCCGATGGGTGGCGGTAAAGGTGGTTCCGATTTCTCTCCACGCGGAAAATCAAATGCGGAAGTAATGCGTTTCTGCCAGGCATTCCTGCTCGAGTTATGGCGCCATATCGGTCCAGAAACCGATGTTCCGGCTGGTGATATTGGTGTAGGTGGTCGCGAAGTAGGCTTCATGTTCGGTATGTATAAAAAACTCAGCCACGAATTCTCAGGCGTATTTACCGGAAAAGGACGTGAATTCGGCGGTTCACTCATTCGCCCGGAAGCTACAGGTTACGGTAACATCTATTTCTTGCAGGAAATGCTGAAAACCAGAAATATTGACATCGCAGGAAAGACTTGCCTGGTGTCTGGTTCAGGAAACGTAGCCCAATATACAGTTGAAAAACTTATCCAATTAGGAGCAAAAGTAGTTACCATGTCCGATTCAGACGGATACATCTACGATCCGGATGGTATCGACCGGGCTAAACTCGACTACATCATGGAACTGAAGAATCTGTACCGCGGACGTATCCGTGAATATGCCGAAACTTACGGTTGCAAATATGTAGCAGGAGCTCGCCCATGGAATGAAAAAGCTGATATTGCACTTCCATCTGCTACTCAGAACGAAATCAACGGTGACGATGCTCGTGCACTGATTGCCAACGGTGTATTTGCCGTATCCGAAGGTGCAAACATGCCTTCTACTCCAGAAGCAATCCGCGTATTCCAGGAAGCTAAGATTCTGTATGCTCCGGGCAAAGCAGCCAATGCAGGTGGTGTATCTGTGTCAGGTCTTGAAATGACTCAGAATGCTATCAAACTGAGCTGGAGTGAAGAAGAAGTAGATGCTAAATTGAAGAGCATCATGAAGAACATTCACGAAGCTTGTGTTCAGTATGGTACAGAACCTGACGGTTATATCAACTATGTGAAAGGTGCAAACGTTGCAGGTTTCATGAAAGTTGCTAAAGCAATGATGGCGCAGGGTATTGTATAATACTTACCCCTTAACAAAAAACCAGCCGATTGGCTGGTTTTTTTGTTTATATTATTCATAATCATACTCAAAACTGAAATCGTCAACCCACATCGTAGCTCCTGGCCCTCCTGTAAAATAATCGCCATACTTACTGGCCGAACAAACAATCAGCAAATACTTAGGAGTTCTACTTGTAGAACGATAATCCAGCTCTATCTCAAAATCACGATATGCTGTCACCGTTTCCCCACAATTCATCTCACCATATGCTATTATGTTAGGGTCGTTTTTATCAAAGAATTTTGAATTCTTCGGATTTGTACGAATTTCTACAGGCTCGTTCCAGTCCCCTAAAGCAATCCATACAATACAAGTATCCGGTTTTCCCATCAAATCAGCATGAGCAGCATCTGTATAAGCTATAGCAGCTGTAGTATATTTAAAATGTCCCTTAAGTTTAGTTGGCCTTGCCGTAAACTCACGTCCAAACCCTAATATACCATTAGTACCATCAGTTGCCCTATACTCACCGACAAATAAATTACCCGCCGCAAACTTTCCAATTGAACCAATTCCTACAAACTTCGACCCCAGAACAGCAGCGAAACTTCCTGAAGCAGCTCCATTCCATACATCAGTTGTAGATTTTGTAATGTTATCATTAGCAGAAAGCGTAGTACTTCCCCAGTTTCCTGTATCCCAGAAAGAAACATCTCCTTCTTTCCATGGACAAATAACTTTTCCATCCTGATACCACTCTTCAAAGCCTGCATTAGGCAATACTGCTTCAGCATCAGTTGTAAAACGCTGCTCAGCCCCATACTCTGAACCAGAATATGCCCGACAAACATAAGTTGTATTTGGGGTCAAATGAATCAGACGAGCTACAAAATTACCTTTATCATGTGTAATTTCAGAAGCATCAACTTTAATCCATTCCTCAGCTCCATCCTGTTTATATTCACAGCCATTTTCCTGACCCTCTAGTCCAAAACCATGAATCCACGCTACTTTTGTCCATGAATCAACAGACGAAACTCCAACCTTTACATCCGATAAGTTTACATATAAAGTCCATTCTTCATCCACAAAATCACTGTACTTTACCTGGACTTTACTATAAGCATAGTTTCGAGTCTTTTCCCACTGAAGTTCCGGAACACCTGCAACACCGTTATAAGTAGCACCTGTAGGCCCCAGTTTCAGTTCGGTTACCACAATCTCATCCAGTCCCTTATCACGTGGCACACTTATGGAAGCCTCTTTTATATCCGGATAAAAATTCGCTTGCCCAATCTGTCCATCTACAGCAAAAATACGCTCTATTGTCTGGTTGGCTTTTATTGTCCACACATAATCCTGATACATCGAAAGAGTTACTTGAAGAGGATTAGACAAGTCTACTACTGTATCGGCAGGAACCGAAGCTGTTCCTCCCTCCGTTACATCCAAACTCAAAATGTGCACTTTCTTCAAGTTAACACTATCTGCCAGTTCTATAGTAACCAGCTTTTCATCATTCGATATAACTGCCGCCCCTACTTGTCCTTCTGCCGTAAGCCCTGTGATATACAGCTTCACCGTAGGATAAGGAAAATCATTCTCAATACACGCCGTCAATAAAAACAGCACAGCATATACAATATATTTCAATCGTTTCATAATCATCAGATGCAAACAGTAATACCTATATTTATATTAAACAAATTGATTTTAAAGTTCGCACCACTGTTGGTACGTTTTCCCGTTTCACCGGTACTTTTCTTCTGTTTTTCCCAATTATAAGTAAAACCGGCTACACCAAACGACACTTCAGCCCCTACATTAGGCATAATAAAGATAGCTATACCCGGATTAATACCAATATGCAGCTGGTTAATTGTTGAATCTGTATACTTTAACTCATCATCTGTACCTCTGGAAAATCTGCTGGATCCCGTATTATATCCCAAAGTTGTTTCATTAAACAATCCGAAAAGTCCTTTCCCATCCAGTCCAATATACGAACGGTGAAAAACATTAAACGAATAAGAGTCATCTGTATACTTAATATCTTTCAATGAAATATCCAAGTCCTCTACATTCAAAGCCAGATTACCGACACCTCCCGATATACGCGAATAACCAAACTTTAAACCTAAAACCATGTTATCCTTCACGGCATACCCCACAAAAGGATGAAAAGACATGGCCCGCAAATTGAAATCTATATCCTTCAACAATGAAAACAACAATCGGCTGTTATCAGTTTCAAAATTAAATACAGAAACAGTTATACCACCAATCCATTTATGCTTAGGGATGAAGCGGAAATTAGTAATACCACGATCATACCTTCCTACAGGCTTCTCAAAAATAATCCGTGAAGAATCAACCGGCATTTTTGCTTCCGGTATCGGGACATAAACCGTATCATGAACAATAACCAGTTTATATCTGACAGTTGAATCTCCTCGCATTACGGATACCGAATCCACTGTTTGAGCTTTTACTTGCAAACATCCCAAACAGGAGAATAGAATAAAACAAATTAATAAAAAGTTCTTCATGTTTACAAATAAAATGCTATACCCAATCCAATAGAAAATATATTGATTTTAAAATTAGCAGCCGTAGACGATTGTTCTCCTGTTTCTACTTGGTTAGTAACCTGATGTTTTTTACTGAAGTTTACCCCCAATACACCCACACTTACTTCAACAGCTGTATAATTATTTATAAAGGCCACCATGCCTGGAGTAACTCCAAATCCCAAATCGGTAGAAGTAGAATAAGTACCCGTCAAGGCTTCTCCCTTTCCGTTTGAAACTTTGGACTGACTACCGCCAACTTCCAACTGTGTTTCACTAAACAAAGCAAAACGTTTACTATCTCCCAAAGGAATATAGTTACGAAAAATGGCCATAGCAGAATAAGAATGCTTTAACTGGTAGATATTGCTTATATCAAACTGATTTTCATCATCCAAATTAAGCTGGGTTTCATCCATACGCACCAATGTACGGCTATATTTAAAGCGTCCTCCCAATGCCATATTATCTTTCAGTGCATAAGCAAACATCGGACTCACTTTAAATGAAAATCCATCGGCATTAATTTTTTCTACAATTAAGAAATCATAGTTATTTTCGGTATGCTCCGAATACGAAACAGAACTTCCGGCTATCCATTGTCCCTTGGGGACAAAAACTTTAGGCGGAAGTTTCTGTTGAGAATTTTGCGCGTGCGCCCCAAAGGCGCAACACGCAAAAAATAATAAATATATAAGTTTTTTCACAAACGAACTTATTACTAAAAGTTTATTCATAAATCAGTTCAATATCATCAAGCCACATTGTACTATTATTACTACCTTGGAAATAATCACCATATTGACTAGCAGCAGCAACCAAAACAATTCTATTAGGCAATACATCTAACTTACGATAATCTAGAGGAATAGTAAATTCAATCATACCTTCACCTTCTGTACTATTTTCCCAAATTTTTTCACCGTAAGCAACTATATTGTCTGCGTTCTTATCAAAATATTTCTGACTTTTAGTTCGAACTATGCACGACCATTGAGTACCATCATCATAACTTTCCCCTTCACCAGAAGTTAATGCAATATAAATAATACCTTTATCTTGTTCCCCATTAGAAATCTTATCTCCACCTTTATCCACAATCCCGGACTCATAACGAATATATCCATGCAACGATTTTGGACGTGAAGCGAATGGTCTTCCAAAACCTAAAACACCATGACCTGTAAATACTTGCATTTCTGTTTTTAAGTATTTACCAATAAAAATATTTCCTGCTGCAAACTGTGTTACAATCGTTTGAGATTTTAATTTTGCAGAATATTCTCCTCCATGTTTATATGTTTTATCAGGTGTAGTAACATTGCCTCCCATAGTAGAAGCACCGATATTCCCAGAATCCCAAAACATATCTTCACCACTACCATAAATAAACATAGGTGAATCTCCAGACCATGATTCAAAACCGGAATTTGGGAACTGGGTAGTAGCTTCTGTAGTAAACTCACAAGTAACAGAAGAGGCCTGAGTTCCATCCATAGCCTGATATTCATAAGTTGTTCCAGGAGTTAATCCTGTTATTTCCTTACTAAATGTTGATTCTGCTAAATCAGCATCTACCGTTGTCCATGAAGCACCAGAACCTTTCACACGATACTGGAACCTAGGCGTGGCAGCCAACGTACCGGTTACCTTTCCATGCAACGTAGCTTTTGAGGTCCATATTTCATAAGGAATAGCCTCCGTTGTCACCACTGTAGCATTCGATGCAACCAAAGTCCAAGTTACCTCACGCTGTTTATTATTATCATCAATCGCAGTAAGTTCTGTTACTATCTGACCTTCCTGCGCTGTCATCTTAGCAACCAAATCAGCAGAAAACAATATTTTCCAAGTTCCTCCAGTCAACATTGCACTCTGAGGAGCGATTAATGAAATACCAGCTGCCTCTATTGTAGCATCTTGTCCTCCCAAATTCATCAAATCCATACTGTTTACAGGAAGTCCGAATTCTGTAAATTTATCATTCTGCAACACTGCACTCTTCAATGGTGAGGAAGTCGATATTACTAAATAATACGCAGCACTCGTATTGGTTTCCACATACATCGGTTGTGCCAAATCGTACTCTTTATTATCTGCATCCTTTAACAATACTACAGGACGCTGCTTAATAGTAATGGTAGTAGACTCCTCAGACAAAGGTTCTTCGTTAACATCCAATGCAACTAACGCTCCTCCTGTTGCTCCCTGCTCAACCGAGGCATACTTCCAAGTAAGATTATACAGTGTAGCGGCTTGCACATCTGTCAACTCCTTCACCAATTCATATGTACCTCCATCGTTCAATTTTGTTGCCGTAAACTTACAAGTTAGTTTTCTATTGTCTGCAGGCAGATTAAAATAGCCCTTTGCATCAGCATTTGCCGATGAATAGACCAGTTCACCGGTTGCAGAAGTAACTGTAACCTGGCAATCCCCCTTAAAGACTTCTTGCAGAGATTCATCCCAAGTAAAAGCAACTACAGTATTAGCAATTGCACATGCCACCTCTACCTCACTGCTCTCACCTTTTGCAATTACAAAATCCTTTTTTCCTTCAAAGAAACGCTGTTCGAAAGATGCAGCAACCGAATCTCCCGCTGTAACCCGTACCGAATAAGAACCACTCATCAACGGAATACTAGCCGGTACATTATCTGTACCTTCGTACTTCCGAACCAATGCTTTCTCACTGTAAATCCGAATTTTACATTCATCTTCCAACTGAGTTTGTTCTTCTGAACTTAAAGTACGAGAAGCAATATTTATTTTGTCAGACATTCCGACAGATAACTGCAAATTACCATCTTCTCCTGCTAAGTCTCTGTCCTCTTTACAAGCTCCCAAGCAAAGAAAAGAAGAACATATAATAAGTGTTTTATATATTTTATTCATAACAATATATGCTTTTTTATGACTCTGGAACATTGATAACTAATGATTTACTTTCGGTTTTTCCTTTATTATCTGTTACTGTTATTTTAAAAGTATGAGTTCCTTTAAAACTTAACAACATAGAAGTAAAACTACTAATATCAAAATCCAAACTAGTCTTATTTAAGACTTTATCATCAACAGGAAGTCCCAATGCTGGAATCATAGCTTGGGCATCCTCATTCATAGAATCGGAATGAGCTAAATCAAATTCTCCTAAACCTTCTCCAATATTATTAAATTCATCATTATCAGATGTAATTTTTACCTTTAAATTCTGTATACCTGCAGAAGCTTCAATACCAACAATCAATGTAGTTGCTCCAGTAATCACCTGAGTTTCATCTATGTTAAACTCATTATTTTCCCCTAATTTCTTTCCTGAAATACTAATAGAACTAGTTTCATCACCACCTTCTCCATCTCCAGATTCTTCACCACCATCCGTCGGAAAATCATCAATACCCGGTTCTTCTCCCGGATTTACTCCAACAGTTTCATCAGAAGAAGTCATAGAAGAATCTATATTAATATTAATACCAGCATTTCCACCTACATCGTCACCTCCATCATTAACCGGAGAAAGTTTAAACTTAATGATATTATATTGTCCAGCTTTTACATTCTCCACTCGCTCTGAAACATTTATAGTTTCACCGTCAATAGTCCCTTTTAAGGTTATTTCCATCACTCCAGTAGAAGCTGGCGCAATAAGGTATGCCTTACGAGTTTCTGCTACCGGAATATCCAAAGAATTTGTCCCAATCTTAATTGTAGTAACCACATCATCACTCATCAAAGCACGAAGATCTTCGGCATATTCCACAGAATTCATAACATTGGCCAATGTACAAGTCAATGAACTGACCTCTGTCAGTTTATTTTCTTCTACAGTAAAAGTTGTAGAGCCTTTATAAAAAGGAGCATCAAAACCATTTGTTGCTTCTGCGGCAGAAGATGCAATTATCGTATAATTTCCTACAGGCAAAGAAATAATTTCAGGCATTTCACTGTATGTATATTGTTCTGCCTGAACTCCTTCACTATTGTTAATAGTTATCAGAAATCCACTTACATCTACTCCAGCTCGTGACTGAGGATATACAGTATCAAGCTTCAAATCAATCTCCATATTCAAAGATGCAAGACTAACCTGCCCTGTTACATCTGTCGTATCCGGGTCCATTTTCTCACTATGACATGCGCTAAACATAAAAAGTGCTGTCATTAGTGTTAAACAGATTAAAAATATATTCTTCATATTTATACTTTTTTATTCGTAAATTAATTCTATATCATCCACCGTCAAAACATTTCCAATATGACGGGAATCACCATACCCTTGAAATGCTCCATCTGAGCCTTGCACATCCTTAGTGCTAGGAGAATCAGATGAACTTGATAAAAACACAATCGTTATATGGGCTGCTTTTTTTAATAAAGAGTAATCCATCAAAAGTTCTCCTAATTTATAATCATTAGTAGAATTAGAAATTAAAAGTTCACCTTGTCCAATCTCATTTTTCTCTGTATCATATACTATAGCATAAGCTTTTGCAGACTCATTATTATATGAATAGAAACGATATTGGAAATGTATTTTTGAAGGACGTGAAGAAAATACATGTCCTAAAATTTCTGTCTGACTTTCTAAGTCATAAGTTCCAATAAACAAACATCCTGCAGTACGATGCTCTGTCTTATGTCCTAAATCACTCCAGTTATTTGCTCCCCAACCAACTGTTGAGATCTCCATTGCATTACTTCCACTATAAGGTGCAGTTGAAAGGCTCTGACCATCATGTTCATTTAAATGCTGACTAGCACCCCAAGTTGCAGATTCAGAAACCGGTACTGTCCCTGATATTACAGCGTACATCCATGAACTTTGACTACTCGATGTAGTTAATATATTCCGAGAATCCCACCACTTATCATTTTCGTTATCAGCATATATATTAAAGACACGTATGGTTTTAGCACCAATTCCTGAATTTTTTTTCTCAGTACAACTCCATTCTTCAAATCCCCGATTACCAACCTGCGCTTTCGCTTCAGTAGTAATGCCCAATTCTCCAGAGTAAGCTACCGCTTCTCCACCACGCTTATAAGCAGCTCGCAATGTATAAGCAACTCCATTTGTTTCAGTTGCACTTTCTCCCATACCCGTTAAAAGGAATAAACCTTTTTCGTTATCATATGACTGATTAGGCCATGCTTTCCATTCCTCACCATCTTTGTATTGAATTTCTACAGTAGAAGAAGAGATAGTGCGAGATGCACGCGATTTTGCTGATGCATCCACCTTTACATAAGCTTTGGTAGCCCATACATCCGCATCACCATTCTTCAATGAAAGTGCCAATTCCGGATCATCTACTTTAACAGTCTTTTCAATAGTTTTAAAAGCATATTCAGCTTTAAACTGAACTCCAGCCTCGGTATCAATCAAAGGGTCTGGATAAGTTAAAGTTACATTATGCGTAGTGCCCTCGCTTGATATTGAAACATTTTCTGCAGCAAACTGCTGAAGAGCACCAAAAGCAAAATAGTAAAATTTCACCTTCGAAACATCACCTTCCAAAGTCATAGTAAATGACATTGTGCTGCTTCCGTATGGAACACTTTCAGGCAAATTCACAGCAAAACCATTATTACGGCTCGTAATTTTCAATACCACTGGAGTTTCCGTCACTTTCCCGAATACATCAGTTGCAGTCAATGTAAAAGTATGATCCTCGTTGCCTTCACCAGTGCAATACAAATTAGGAACTACATTCTGAAATTCCACAATTGCTATCTTATCAAGGTTATCACCCAAACCTTTTACAATAAGTCCCAAATCTGTCATTTTCTGTTTCTGCTCTGCTGTCATTTTCACCAAATCTACCGACTCAGGCCATCCCAAAGCCTTCAATGCAGCAGAATTTGTAGCCAGCGTGCAAGAAGCAATTCCAGAAGAAGCATTCAGGTAAGCTTGCAATACACCTTCCACACTTCCACCTTCTACTACTTCAATAGCACTTCCCGAAGTAAATCCATTCGCCATAAATACAGGAGGTGCTGCATTCAGAGCTTCATCAGAAATATCAAACTCTACATTCTGAGTATTTTCTGGATCATCGTTAAAAGTAATTTTCAGAGTAGATGTACCGGCATCCACATCCATCGTCAAACGATATTCATGTTTTACTTCTGCTGCCAGAGTTTTAACTTTCAAAGTTGTCTTTTCAGATGCACCCGGACGAGTCACATCCAGATATACATCCAAATTTCCCGGAACAAAGTAAGCTGCACGTGTTTCGTCTGCTGCAAAGCTCACCTTATTACTATGAGACGAAGTAATAGATGCGCTGTAAGCTGAAAAATATTGCTTGAAAGCATCTGTATATGCTATACTTACCCGTGCTTTATTAATAGTACATTGCACAGAGACTTCAGTAGTTTCTCCTTCTGTAACATTAGCACTAGAACTTCCTGCGTAGCTCAATCCGTCGAATCCTTCCGCTGTAGCATCACCATATGAAGCAGAAATAGTATATTCACCTACCGGAACCACTGTGGACGCATCATATTCACTAAATTTTTCCCACGAACCAATTGTCTCGCCATCCGCGTTTTTAATAGTTAAAGAAAAATCTCCCGCCTCGGGAACACCGCTTTCTTCCGCACGCGAAGCAACTTCCTGCATTTCACTGCTAGCAGTCAACTGGATGTCAATGTATCCTTCATTGGCTGAAGGTGTATTTTCATCCCGAGAACAAGATGCAAATACGACAACCATCAATGTAAAAACTAAAAATTTAAGTCTATTCATATCAAAAAAATAATAATCTCATTTTAATTATAAAAATACGTCGCAAAATAACAACTAATCTCAAATCCTCACAAGGTCTATTTTTTTTATTTATGTCCTATTTTTTATATTCCTGCTTTTTAACATACTGGCATTTCCTTCATAAGTACCTGATTCTATAGAATTTTCTTGTATTTTATATACATTCTTATTTTTATAATCATTACCTTTGTTTCTATAAACCTAAACAAACCAATACTTAATGATGGAAAAAGAATTGCCACACCTTGAACTACCCGAAGAATGGATGGTAGGAACAGATATCAGCAAGAATCTGCTGCAACTTTATACTAATTTCCCATGCCGGTTAAAATCGGAAATATTTGTATTGTGTAAGGGAGGTGAAATTGAAGCGTCAGTCAATCTGAACAGAATAACTGTCAAAGCCAACGATTTTATGACCATCATGCCGGGCAGCATCTTCCAAATCCATAAAGTAGATGGAGATATCAAAATCTATTTTGGAGGATTTTCTTCTTTATTTATAGAAAAGGCTACTCCCACCAAGGAAATTGTAAAAACAATGTTTTTCACAATCGGCCATCCACTAGTCCATCTTTCGCCAGAAGGAGCATCTTTAGTGGAAGATTTATTTAATTTTCTGATTAAGGTATATTGCTTTTTCGATGAGCAAAAACGAAAAAACATTTCACCTTTATTCTATCATAACATTCATGCTATGATGTCTGCTATCTATCAGGAACATTCCAACAGACCTGCCAGCATATCCAAGAGCGAACAGATAAGCCGAAATTTCATGCAACTAGTCACACAGAATTATACGAAGACAAGAAGCGTGTCCTGGTACGCACATGCCATGAATATATCTCAAGCTCATTTATGCACAACTGTCAAGCAGGTAACAGGTAACACCTGCATAGACCTTATTGCAAAAATGGTTATCATGGACGCCAAATCACAACTCAAACTCAGCACACTGCCGGTACAGGATATTGCAGAATCACTAAGTTTCTCGAACATGTCTTTTTTCGGCAAATATTTTAAAAGATATGTAGGCATGAGCCCACAGGAATACAGAAACAATGCATAATTTTATAGCTGTCCGATTATCACTAGTGTACTGTTATATCACAAAAGAGACACACTCTTGCCATATTTATGATTAACTTTTAAGATATTTATGACACATGTTGATCTCAATAATGATAAAATAAATACGCACTAAAAATCGGACAGCTATTTAATTATATTTTTCTGTTTACTCTTTACCTTTCCAAGCCACTACACCAATCTTTTTACGTCCGTCCATCTTTACCTCGAGCGGCTGATCGAAATGTACCCACCGCAGGAAACGGGTTTCTTCTACAGCGGGCAAGGCATCCAGAACAGCCTGATTATATATACCATCATTCATATAAGCATTAATTGTAAAATAGCCTACACCAAACGAAGTCAGATTCTGAAAGAAATGAGTGCCCTGACTTGGGTCTATACGATAATTGGTCAGTCCAGCTTCCACAATCACACGGGCAGCCGAGATATTAGGCCATTTCACCGGAATGCCCAGCCAGGTATCGCTACTTCCCCAACGTCCGGGACCTACCAGCACATAATTCTTTCCTTCATCTAGAAAACGACGGTTGAGTTTTTCGATATCGTATGCTATCAGCTGGTTGTTAGAAGCAGAATAGCCTTCTGTCTTTACATAAATGATGTCCTGAATATCTTCCATCACACCGTGACCCAGCGAATTGTAACTCTTCAGAAGTAAGGTATTTTCGTCTATCTTTTCCAAATCCTCATCCAAATCGGCTTTAACATCTACCATCGGACGAATCTGCAACAAATAGAAGGTTCCATTTTTTTCCATCGGATTAAAGTTTACGGCAAACTCTATTTCTACCGGACGGCGCATTTCTCCCTGGCCATATTTCTGTACCAACTGTAAAATGCGGGCCAGCGGGAATACATCGTGTTGCAGAATATTGGCAAACGTTATCAGCTTACGCCCGCCGGGATAAATACCGTCACGGATAACCATATCATACGGGTCGTAGGTCGATGCAATATATTGAAGCGAACCGTCTTTTTCGGCTTCTTTTACAGGGAGCTTCAAAAGGTTAAAACCGTCGTCCAGCGAGAAATTATGTCCCAGATTCTTCAGGTCGAGGGCATAGAAGCGGGTCTGAGTCTCGCGAAGCGCAATTTCCATTTCACTGGTCTGCAGCACTTGGTGTGGATGATAGGGACAGAAACGCAGGGTCTGACCACCATCGACAATGTATTTTCCGAGTCCGAGGGCCAGATTAACCGTTCCTTCTTCGGCTTCCTCTTCTCCCAGCGGATAGTAGTTGATGGAACGGGCCACCCCCGAAATGGAAGGATAATAGCGGTCGCCATACTGGTTTCCGACAACTTCCTGCAGGATGACGGCCATCTTTTCCTGGTCTATCACATTGCTGGTAGCTTGCATGTAAGCCTTGCTGTCTTTGTAATAAACCGAAGCGTATACACCTTTGATGGCATCGCTCAGCATACGAAGCATTTCATACTTGTCTTCCAGATACGGAATCATGTATGTGGAATAGATACCGGCAAAGGGCTGGTAGTGAGAGTCTTCCAACAAACTGGACGAACGGATGGCAATAGGTGATTTTACCACTTCGAAGAAAGCGAAAAAGTCCTCTACCAGACGGTCGGGCAGTTTGGCACGCAGGAAGGCACGCAGGATGGTATCATCGTCGGCATCGCTCAAGGCCAACTGGTACAGACCGTTGGTATCCATAAACTCATCGAATATATCGGTGCAGAGTACTACGGTTTTCGGAATGGCAATGGAAGCATTCTCGAATTCATCGAATTCGGGATGACGCTTCACCATGTTGTCGATGAAAGCCAGACCTCTTCCCTTTCCTCCCAAAGAGCCTTCACCGATACGGGCAAAGTTAGAGTAGCGGTCGAAACGGTCGCGCAGGAAGACGGCTACTACACCTTGGTTTTTCATCTTTCGGTATTTCACGATGGCCTCAAAAATGATACGCCGGTGCGCGTCTACATCTTGCAGGGATTCCCAGGTAATTTGCTTCAGGAATTCGGCTACCGGAAAAATGGCACGGGAGTACAGCCAGCGTGAAATGTGATTGTGAGTGATGTGGTAGAGGAAAGACTCGTTAGGGATAGCAAAAATTACGTTTTGCAGTTCCTTCAGATTATGTACGCGGGCTACCTCTTCCATGGTATGTGGATTGCGGAAAATAAAATCGCCAAATCCGAAATGGGCTGACACCGCTTCGCGCAGGTCGATATTCATCTTTTTGGAATTTTTGTCGATGAAGCTGGCTTCGTAACGGGAAGCATAGACACGGTTCTGAACTTCGGACGACTGCAGAATCAGAGGGACGAAGGGATCACGCTTACGGATTTCGTCCATCAGCTTGATACCTGCCATGGAGTCTACCGCTCCGTTTCGAGGGAAACGGGCATCGGTTATCACCCCCAGTACGTTTTTCTGGTATTTTTCAAACAGCTCGATGGCTTCTTCATACGAACGTGCCAGTACGATTTTGGAACGCCCACGCATGCGCAATGTACGCTGATGCTCGTTCAGCGCTTCGGTAGCAAATTCCTGACTCTGGCGTAAAACAAATTTATAGAGGTTGGGCAAGACGGAAGAATAAAAACGGATAGAATCTTCGACCAGCAGAATCATCTGCACACCGACTTCCTGAATATCGTTTTCCAGATTCATCTTGTCCTCAATCAGTTTGATAATGGATACCAGCAAGTCGGTATTTCCCAGCCAGCAGAACACATATTCGAAAATGCTAAGGTCTTCGTGTTCCATACGCTTGCGGATACCGTGCGAGAAAGGGGTAAGCACAACCAGCGGAATGTGGGGATAATGCTCCTTGATGGCCCGGGCTATATCAAAAGGTTCACTGCTGTCCGATCCCGGCATACAGATAACCAGCTCAAACGAAGTGTGTTCCAACTGCTTCCAGGCTTCTTCGATGGTTGATACTTGGGTAAAACGGGGCGGATAACGCAAACTCAGGTTCATGTATTCAATAAAAATCTTTTCTTCTATGCGGCCATCGTCTTCCAGCATAAAAGCATCATAAGGATTGGCTACCAATAGTACGTTGAAAATACGCTTGGTCATCAAGTTGGCAAACTGCGTATCTCTAAGATAAAGCTGATTTAATTTTAACTTGCTGAGCATAGTTCTGATTTTATCGTTTAATAATATCAGCAAATAACGACAATTATTATCTTTTATGCAAAATTGTTCTGAAAAAACTATCACAAAGTCTTTCAGAAATTTTTATGGAATAAAATCATGTTATCATTTTAAAGCAAAAAATAAGACTTAAAATTTGGTTTTCTCACGAAGAAACCTAACTTTGCATACAGATAGAATTAACTTTTTGTCAGACCTTATTTATTCTACTATGGATATTAAACAGATTATGAGTTCATTGGAGGCCAAGCATCCCAATGAAGTCGAATACTTACAAGCTGTGGACGAAGTTCTTCTTTCTATAGAAGAGGTTTATAATCAACATCCGGAATTTGAAAAAGCTTCGTTGATAGAACGACTGGTAGAGCCTGACCGTATCTTTACATTTAAAGTACCTTGGGTAGATGACAATGGAAAAGTTCAGGTCAATCTGGGTTATCGCGTCCAGTTCAATAATGCTATAGGCCCTTACAAGGGTGGTATTCGTTTCCACGCTTCGGTAAACTTATCCATTCTGAAATTTTTAGGGTTTGAACAGACCTTCAAAAACGCACTGACTACCCTGCCTATGGGTGGCGGCAAAGGTGGTTCGGACTTCTCGCCAAAAGGCAAGAGTAATGCCGAAATCATGCGCTTCTGCCAAGCATTTATGCTGGAGTTATGGAGACATGTAGGTCCGGATATGGACGTACCGGCAGGCGACATCGGTGTAGGTGGCCGTGAAGTGGGATACATGTTTGGCATGTATAAAAAACTCACACGCGAATTTACCGGAACATTTACCGGAAAAGGATTGGAATTCGGCGGTTCACTGATTCGTCCGGAAGCTACTGGTTTTGGAGGACTGTACTTCGTTAACGAAATGCTGCAGACCAAAGGCATTGATATAAAAGGTAAGACAGTTGCCATATCTGGTTTTGGCAATGTGGCATGGGGTGCTGCAACCAAGGCTACAGAACTGGGTGCTAAAGTAATTACCATCTCAGGACCTGACGGTTATATATATGATCCGGATGGAATCAGTGGTGAAAAAATTGATTATATGCTTGAATTGCGTGCATCGGGCAATGATATTGTTGCTCCGTACGCAGAACAGTTCCCTAATGCCGTATTTATCCCAGGACACAAACCTTGGGAAGTTCAGGTGGATATTGCTCTGCCATGCGCTACACAAAACGAATTGGATGGTAATGATGCCATGCAGTTAATAGAGAATGGTGTAACTTGTGTAGGCGAAATATCTAATATGGGCTGTACTCCAGATGCAATTGATGCTTTCATTGAAAATAAAATCATGTATGCACCCGGAAAGGCTGTCAATGCGGGTGGTGTAGCTACTTCGGGCCTTGAAATGAGCCAGAACGCTATGCACATGAGCTGGAGCGCTGAAGAAGTAGATCAGAAACTGCATCAGATTATGCATGGCATCCATGAACAGTGTGTCAAATATGGAACTCAACCGGACGGTTACATCAATTATGTAAAAGGTGCTAATATCGCCGGATTTATGAAAGTTGCACATGCAATGATGGCACAAGGTATTGTTTAAGAATAATCACTCAGCCGTGATAAATGTATAAAAATCTCGTTTAGTTGTATTTGTATTTTGTATTGTATGCGCTGTTTGCCTGTGAAGGTAAGCAGCGTTTTTTTATATTTTGTGGAAAGTTTTATTGCTTATTCGTTTTTAAGAAGTAAAACATTATAATTTTCGGCCCAATGAAAATAGCCTTATATAAATTTATACTGATACTATGCTGCTTAGGAGAAATTGCCTGTATACCGCAGGATGACTATTTAGAGACTGATTCAATGAAAATCAGTGGTTATGAGTGTAAAAGCTATGACCTGGCCAGCCGGACGATTAAAATAGAAAATGAAGAAACAACTTTAAAGAACGGCAGCCAAATTTCTTTTTATCTAAAAGGTGATATTCAAACAGAAACGCAACTAGAACTTGAGAACGGTCTTTGGAAAGGTGAATTACCGGACCTGAGTAACAGTAACCCTACTACCGTTACCGCTACTGCTATATATCCTTTTTTGGAAAACTATAATAATTTATATTCAAAGGAAGGAGAGCTGACAGATATTTGGTACGATGAACAAGAAACATCACCCTACAAAATTGAATTAAAATTTAAGCACTTATTTTCAAGACTTTCTATTGAATTGTCTGAAAGCCTGCAAAGCTCTCTCGAACAAATTACAATAACTCCACAACAAAAAGTAGCAGCTCTTTCTCTTTTCCCCATTAAATTAGAATATGCAGACACAGAGCTTCCGACAACGTGCCTGAAAAAAAACACAACCGGAATATATACACTCAATGTCCCCCCACATGAAAACCAAACTTGCCTGATTGCCTTGCAGATGTCAGACGGTAAAATTCTTTCCACTAAAATCCAGAACCAGCAAATGAAAGGTGGAGTGCATTACTATTGTAAAATATCTTCAAAAGAAGATGGTAAAGGAATTTATACTGCAGAAGATTTTATCGCTTTCAGTTATTTAATGATAGGAAAAACATATGGTAACAGAACATTAGACGAATTTTATACTGAAAAAAATGGTATTAGAACATTCCATTTAAGAAGTGATATTGTTTTCAACGAGGAGCTGTCTTCACAGATAAAAAGAATGGCAATAGGAAGAACAATGAAATTCAATGATATTTTTAATGGAAATAATCATACAATTTCCGGTATCACTTTTAAGAACGATAAAACAGAAAACTGTTTGTTTACTTATATCGGTAAAAGTGGTGTAATAGAAAACCTGATACTGGACAATATGACCATTAGTTGCACTACTCATTTAACAGCAGGATTAATTAGTATTTATAATGAAGGAACTATACGCAATTGCAAAATAAAGAACAGTCTTATATCTTCCAGTGTTACTGAAAACAGTATAGTGGGACTTATTTGTAACAGTAATACCGGTATTATTTATAATTGTATGGTCAGTAATTCGGCCATAGAATGCTCCAGCAATAATATAGGAGGCATAGTACGAGGCTGCACGGGTACAATGTTAAACTGTTTGGCTATAAATATAGATTTAAGTAAATGCAATGAAAAAGGCGGATTCTGCAGTTCTATTAAAGGTACCATCCACAACTGTTATATCTACGACAAAGGAGCTGCCGAATGGGAAAAATACGGAAGCTTTACTAACACCATTTCAGAAGGAAACATCAACAATTGCTTCGGCCTAGAGGAGGGTAATAAAAAAGCTTTTTATAAAATATCCGGTGGAACTATCACCAACTGCCGGCTCTATCCAGAAACAGAAGGGGCAGAAATTATAGAACAGTTAAACTCCTGGATAGAAACGACAGGAAAAGAATTGTATCCAGACAAAGAATTCAAAAAATGGATTCTCTCTCCCGATGGAATTCCCAACCTTCAAAATTAAGTAATGTGCTTTCAGTAAGCATTTTTATAGACAACAATCGCCTTTTATCAGTAAAAAGTTGTATTTTTGCGCAGATTTAAATAGTACAACCTAATGGATAAGAATAAAAAATTTATTTGGATTATCGGTTTGCTGATTGTCATTATCGGCGGTGTTTCATTCTTTGCTGTTCATCAAGTTCAGAAAAACAAGGAAATGAGCCAACTGTTTTCTATTGAAAAAGAAGAAATGGAAAACGAGTATAGTACATTTGCCACACAATATGATGAGTTGCAAATCCAAATAAACAACGACTCGCTTCGTGAAAAACTGGAAAGTGAAAAGTTGAAAACTCAGCGACTGCTGGAAGAACTGAGACAGGTAAAGACCAGTGATGCTGCAGAAATCATGCGTCTGAAAAAGGAATTAAAAACCGTGCGTGCAGTACTGAGAAGTTATGTAATGCAGATTGACTCTCTGAATAGGATTAATCAGGCTCTTACCGCAGAAAACCAACAGGTTAAGAAGCAGTATAGCGAAGCAACAAGACAAATTACCACTCTGTCCAGAGAAAAAAAGAACTTGAACGAAAAAGTTACATTGGCAGCGCAACTGGATGCTACCAATATTGTTGCAACCCCTCTTAACAAACGGGGCAAAGCAGCCAAGAAAGTCAAGGATGCCAAAAAGATTGCTATATCTTTCACTATCGTAAAAAATATTACAGCTTCTACAGGTAATAAAACATTGTATGTACGGATAGCTAAACCAGACAACGAAGTCCTTACCAAAAGTGCATCCAATACATTCGAATATGAAGACAGAAGTATTGCCTACTCTATCAAGAAATATTTTGAATACACAGGCGAAGAACTGACACAGACTGTTTATTGGGATGTAGAAGAATTTTTGGCTGCGGGAACTTACAAGGTTTACCTGTTCTGCGATGGAAACATGATTGGTCAAGGCTCGTTCAGCATGAAATAATAAATACTGTATATACTTAAATGAAAAAAATCCTTCTTAAAACCTTAGTCGGTCCGGTTTTACTGGCTGGCATTCTAAGTTCGTGCGGTGAAGACCGTTCGGGGGAGTATTATGCACTGATATCATCTAAATCGTGGATCTATGAAACCATGCAGCAATACTACTTGTTCTACGAAGATTTACCGAATGAAAAAGAGTTGGATTTTTTTGCTACTCCATCTAGCTTTCTTACTTCCGTTGCATCAGACAAAGACAAGAAAAACGGTTATATATTTTCACACGTTGACTCGGTAGCAAACTCAAGAAGCGACGTAAGTGAATATCCGTGTTTTGGCTTTGAAGGTGCTTTAGTACGGACTTTTAGTGGAGACTATGCTATCAGGGTGATTTATACCGAAAAGGATTCACCGGCAGAAAAGGCTGGATTAAAACGAGGTGACTGGATTATTGCAGCTGACAACAAACCGATAACCAGTAATGATTACGAGACATATATAAAGGCACCTGCCCAATCGTACACATTCACATTAGGCAATTATACGGAAGAAGGGTTTGATACAATCAGTACTCCCATTGTTATGCCTCAACCGGAATATGTGAAAATAGATAATCTTCTAAAATACACCACCCTATCATCTGGAAACAGAAAGGCTGCGTATCTCCTCTATAACTCATTTGGAGAGAATGATATCCAGGAATTGCAACAGGCTGTAGCACAGCTCGCAACCGAACATCCGGATGATATTATTCTGGATTTACGGTATAATCCCGGAGGATATGTTAAAACCTCAGTAGCTTTAGCCTCATTACTGGCGCCAACCGAAGCTTTGGGAAAGACATTCATTGACTTGCTGTATAATGACAAAAGGAATGAAAAAACGACATTCCTACTTGATGCTGCTTATAGGACAGGAGGAGCGTCTTTTTCGTACAACAACTTATATATTATCACTTCTGGCGAAACAGCTTCAGCTTCGGAAGCCGTTATCAACGGGTTGAAACCTTATATGCAAGGAAAATTGTTCCAGGTAGGTAATGCTACCTTTGGAAAGAATGTGGGACAAGAACTTTTTAACAGTGAGAAAGCTCCTCAACTTGATTTCTGGCTGACTACCTTTTACCTGGCAAACTCAGAAGGTTTCTATGACTATTTTGATAATGGGCTGCCAGCTGACTATAAAATAGAGGAAGATCTCAGCGGAGAGCTGGGAGAGTTAGGAAGTAATGCTGACGCATTGCTAAAACCGATACTGACACACATGGAAACCGGAGCCTTCCCTATTGTGGAAACTCCTGCAGAACAGACCACTAGGAGCTTGCAAAATAAGTATCCTACCACAATTGTATACAACTCTATTGCAGCAAAACCAAAAAAATTAAAAAAATAAAGAATAGATAGAATCTTTTTATTTATTTACTTTGCGAATTAGTATATATATTGATACATTTGCAATGTTGCATAAGCAACTAACGTAAATATTTATTTATAAATGAAAAGATTTTTAAGTTTATTGCTGTTGCTAAGTCTGACTGCCGGAATCTATGCCCAGCGCATACTGAATTTGGATAGTTGCCGTACGTTGGCCATTGCCAACAACAAAGACTTGCGTATTTCTCAAGAGAAAATTACAGCAGCACATTATCAAAGAAAAGCAGCTTTTACCAACTTCCTGCCTAACATCTCAGCTACAGGAACATATATGAGAACCGAAAAGGAAATCTCGCTGCTGAATGACGGGCAGAAAGGTGCATTAAGCGGCTTGGGTACCCAATTTGGCAACAGTATACAAAACATACTGACCCAAAAACCTGAACTGGCCGGCTTATTGGCTCCGCTAGCCCCTATTATTCCCGAAATTTCACAGGCACTGAATGGGGTAGGCCAAAGCCTTGTAGATGCTTTCCGAACAGATACCCGAAATGTTTATGCCGGCGCCATTACTCTTACACAGCCCATCTTCATGGGAGGTAAAATCATTGCTTATAACAAGATTACCAAATATGCGGAACAACTTGCACAGATGCAGCATGCTACGGGTATGCAGGATATCATAGTAAGTACCGACCAGGCGTATTGGCAGGTGATTTCACTGGTCAATAAGAAAAAGCTGGCCGAAAGTTTTCTCAAAGTGGTAGAACAGCTGGACAGTGACCTGGAGAAAATGATTGCAGAAGGGGTTGCTACCAAAGCGGACGGCCTGAGCGTAAAGGTAAAGGTCAACGAAGCTGAAATGACGCTCGCTCAGGTAAATGACGGACTCAGTCTTTCCAAAATGGTACTTTGCCAACTTTGCGGTATCCCATTGGATGCAGACATCAAGCTGGCAGATGAAGAGATGGAGAACATTCCATTGCCACAAACTACTACCGAACTGAATGTATCAACAGCACTGTCTAACCGTAACGAACTGAAAAGTCTGGAAATAGCTTCACTCATCTACAATGAAAAAGTAAAAGTAACCCGAGCCGCATTCCTGCCATCGGTAGCTTTTACCGCCAATTACATGGTCACTAACCCTTCATTGGTGAACGGATTCGAAAATAAATTCCGCGGAATGTGGGCTGCAGGTGTATTGGTAAATATTCCTCTATGGCACTGGGGGGAAGGCATTTACAAGGTGAAAGCAGCCAAAGCTGAAGCCAACATCGCAAAATACCAGTTGGCGGATGCCCGCGAAAAAGTGGAATTGCAGGTTAATCAGTGTTCCTATAAACTGAATGAAGCGGGTAAAAAACTGCAAATGGCTGAAAGAAATATGGAAAAGGCAACCGAAAACTTGCGCTATGCCAACCTGGGATTTAAAGAAGGAGTTATCCCTACCAGCAACGTATTGGAGGCTCAAACTGCCTGGCTGGCGGCTCAGTCGGGAAAGATTGATGCGCAAATCGACCTTAAAATGAGCGAACTGTATTTAAACAAATCAATGGGAACTTTAAAATAACCAATCAATATGACAACCGAAAAATCACAACACAGCAATATTTTGCTGGCATTTATAACTCTGGCAGCTGTAGTTGCCATTGTAGCACTCATAGGTATCTTTACCATGGATAAAGGCTCTGACTTCATCCAAGGACAGGCTGAAGCTGACGAATACAGGGTTTCGAGCAAGGTGCCGGGACGTATTCTGAAACTGTATGTACAGGAAGGCGACCGTGTAAAGGCGGGCGATACACTGGCTCTGCTGGAAGCTCCGGATGTAGCTGCCAAACTT
>ENA-UEQH01000129-UEQH01000129.1-human-gut-metagenome-genome-assembly--contig:-NODE-129-length-44214-cov-6.968145_pt1 | contig 44214 bp, 36 predicted proteins | sample MGYA00242945_ERZ507943 | MGnify/ENA primary metagenome ERZ507943 (study PRJEB26167, sample SAMN06115418) | human gut metagenome | host: Homo sapiens | place: China:Hubei | collected 2015-03-06 | study... | reverse complement strand
AACGAAAGGGAACGGCTTTGCCGTTCCCTTTCGTTTTAGAATTTGTACAATACTGTCGCCACCTGTGCCCTCGTCATCGCGCCGCCCGGGCGGAAGCAGCCGTCGGCAAAGCCCGTGAGGATGCCCATCTCGCTGAGCGTGCTCACGTACTCCGCCGCCCACGACTGGATTGCGCTGCTGTCGGTGAACTTGAGCGCGCCCTGGGCGTAGCCCTTTTCGGTCAGGCGGCCGAGCATCGTCACCGCCTCCTGGCGGCTCACGTTGGCCGTGGGGTTGAAGTAGAGCTTGCCCGAGCCGTCGGAACTGCCCTTGATGATGCCGAGCGAGTACATCGCCTTCGCGCCGTTCAGCGCCCAGGATGCGATCTCATTCGTATCGGCAAACGGGAGCTGCACGGAGGAATGATCCTGCGAAGAGCCGAGATAGCGTGCAAGCAGCACCGCGAATTCCTGGCGGCTGATGTTCGTATCCGGCAGGAAGTTACCGTTCGAGCCGTTCGAAATGCCGCTGCGCTTGAGGTACGCCACCGCATCGTTCGCCCAGTGGTCCTTCATATCGTTGAAGGCGGGCGTCGTGCTCGACGTGCCGGCGTTCATGCCCGCGCGGCTCAGGTTGCCGCTCGCGTCGCCCGCGACCACGCTCACGCGGTGCTGTGCGCCGTCCGCCGCGGGAAGCGTAATGCTCAGCGCGCCGCTGGACTGGTCATAGGTGTAGGACGTGTAGCTCTTGCCGTCGTAGGTCACGCGAATGGTCGGGATGGCCGCGCCGTCGATGTCATCTTTCACCGTGCCGGTCACAGTGTTGCTCGCCGCATTGTACTGGAGCGAGAGCTTCGGTGCGGTCGTATCGGTCAGGCCGCCGTAGGAGAGCACGAGCTGGTCAAGGTACACGGCGCTGATAAGCTCCGTGTCCGAAGAGACGATCATGCCCGTGATCGCGGTCGCCGCGCCGAGGTTCGCCGTCAGGAGCTTCCAGCCGGAGAAGTTGAGCGCTCCCAGGTTCACGCTGCCAGTATCCGTCACCAGCGCGAGCTGCGCTCCGCTATTGTCGCCGTAGACCCAGAAGTTGAGCTGGTCGTAATTTGAAGGAATGGCATAGTTGAGGCCGATGTAGGCGTTGCCCTCGCTGCCGATCGCATAGTCAAGCCGTGCGGAGGCATAGCCGTTGTGCACGCGGGTCATCTCACTGTTGTAGGAGAGCATCGCACGCGTGCCGGTCGCGGTCGCAAACGAGGTCTCAAAGCCGTCGAGCGTGCGCAGGGCGCGCGCCGTCACCGTCACAGGGACCGTCACGGAAATGCGGCCGAGGCTCGCCGTCACGCTGCCGCTGCCGATGCTGCCGGACGCCGTGAACACGCCGTTTTCGATCGTGCCGACATTGCCCTGCACGGTCCAGGTAAAGCCCTTGTTGTCGCCGAGCACCGGCAAATGGCGGTACATCGCCGAGGCGGTCAGCGTCGCCGTCTCGCCCGCGCTGAGCGTGATAGCACTCACGGCCTTGCCGTTCTGCCGGACGCTGATGCTGTCGGGCTGCGTGATGACATCGATCTTCGTCTGCGCGCTCGCGCCGCCCGCGTTCGCCGTCACCGTCACGGTGCCGGAGGCGGGCGCGGTCAGGACATTGCCGTCAATGGTGCCCTTATCCGCGCGCAGGGAGACATTGGAATTTGCCATGGGGATATAGTTCGTGTCGAGCGCCGTCGCGGTCAGCTTGACCTGCGCGTTCGGGAGCACGCGGGTGCTCTCGCTTTCAAGATACACATGGCCCACGGAGTTCGTCGGGCGGCTGTCCGCCACTAAGAAGAGGTGGTTCGTCACCGCGCGCTCGCTGCCGCCGGAGGGCTTGTTCACAAGCGAAGCCGTCGTGCTGTCGGGCTGCGTCGCGACGAGCGCGGTCGAGCCGCCGCCGTCCAGGCTCAGCGCCGTCACGCAGCCGAGCTCGACCATGCGCTCGGCGACCTGCGTCAGCGTCGCGCCGATGGAATAGCCGCTCTGGCGGCCGTCGATGGTGTACATCACAAGAGAGCCGTCGCGCTTGAGGCCCACAGCCGTGCGCGGCGCGCTGCCGTTGACAAGGCCCGCGCAGACCTGACCGTTTTCGACCAGCTGATAGAGCGCGCCGATCATGTTCGTTACGCCGTTCCACTCGCTGCCGCTCGCGCTGACAGAGACCGTGATGCGGTCGCCGACCTGAAGCGCACGCATGGAGGTCAAATAGCTCTCGCTGGACTTGAGGTTGACCGACAGCACATACTGCCCCTTGCCGACCGCGGTGTCCACGCCGCTTTCGACAATGCTTTCGACCCGAAGCGTCAGCTCCTCGCCGATGCCCAGCTCACCGCGATCCACCGAACAGATGACATCAAGGCCCGGCTCGCTCGTGCCGATCGTGCCGCGGGCATTGAAGCTGTCGTCATACAGGAAGATACCGAACGACGTCTGGCGGACATAGTTCATGGCCGTGATCCCGAACGTGCTGCCGCGGTCGGTCTCGGCGTTGATGCGCAGGTTGGGCTTGCCCATCACCGCCGTGCCGTCGTCGTAGAAGCCGAGGGCATAATAGCTGCCGGAGATGTTGCGGAAAACGCCCTCGCTCATCACGCTGCCGAGCGCGATGCCGTTGGCGGTGTCGTAATAATCGCCGTTGATGCCCGCGACCACGCGGTAGCCGTTGGCCTCCAGCGTGCGCGCTGCTGCCGAGACGGTCGAGAGCTGCGTGCTGTAGCTGCCGCTACTCACAATGGGCTTCACGCTGCGGTTCGGCTCATAGACGACGTAGTTCTCCTGACGAAGGTCGGAGTAGGTATTGCTCCAGAACGTACCGGCGTTGAGCTTGGTGCGCTCATTGACCTCAACATTTGAGCTCGTCAGATCGTCGCCGAGCGCGTCAGACGCGAAGGCGTTGAGCGGAGCCGCCGCCAGCACGACTGCCAGCGACAGCGACAAAAACTTACGGATAATGGATTTCACGATTTGCCTCCTTGCTGAAAATGCCTTGAATTGGTAAACATAACACAGTATAGCAGATACCCTGCCATAAGTAAAGACGCGAAAACGCGGAAAAAGTTTCCACTTTTTTCACAAAATTTAGAGGGAAAGCGCCTCGAGCACCCGCACGATGACGGCGTTTGACACCAAAAAGCCCTGCGGCGTCAGCCGCCAGCGGCCGTTTTCCTTTTTAGAAAGTCCGTGGCGCGCGCACTCTTCGAGCACTGCCTCGGCGTCCCGCGTGTCCTCCTTGAGCGCCGACAGGTCGAGCCCCCGCGCGGTGCGCAGGGCAAGCATGACGCGTTCTTCTTCGCGCTCGCGTTCCGCGGGGCATGCGCTTTCGGAAAGGTGCTCCTCACCCTTGATGTAAGCATTCAAGTCGCGCGCGTAGGCGAAGCGCCGCCCGCCGAAGTCCGAATGCGCGCCAGGACCGAAGCCCAGATACTCCTGCATCGTCCAGTATTTGAGGTTGTGGCGCGACTCGCGCCCGGGACGCGCGAAGTTCGAAATTTCATACTGCGCGTAGCCCTCCTTTTCGAGCAGCTCGACCGTTGCAAGGTACTCCTCCGCCTGTTCATCGTCGTCGGGGATGCGCAGGGCGTCTTTTTTGCGGTCGAGCGGCGTGCCCTCCTCGATCTTGAGTCCATAGCAGGAAAGGTGCTCAGGCCGTAAAGCGATCGCCGCTTGCAGGTTTTCCTGCCAGTGCGCCATTGTCTGCTCGGGTAGGCCGTAGATGAGATCGAGGCTCACATTGTCGAAGCCCGCCGCGCGGGCGGCGCGCACGGCCTCGACCGTCTCTTTATGCGTGTGGACGCGCCCGATCAGGCGCAGCTCGTCGTCGCTCGCCGACTGCATCCCGAGTGAAATGCGGTTGAAGCCCGCTTCTCTGAGCTGCCGCAGTGCTGATACCTCCCGTGCGCTATCGGGATTCGCCTCGGTCGTGATCTCAGCGTTTTTGTCCACGCGGTAATGGGCAAAGACCGTCTCTAAAATGCGGCAGAGCCGGTCTGCGCCGAGATAGCTCGGCGTGCCGCCGCCAAAGTAGATCGTGTCAACGGTATGGCCTTTCGCCTGATCCGCCCAGCGCATCAGATCGCGCTGCAAGGCCGCGGTGTAGGCGTCCATCTTCTCCTCCGAATGAGGAAGCGAGTAGAAGTCGCAGTAAATGCACTTCGCCTTGCAGAACGGAATGTGGAGATACAGTCCCAGCGGTCGCATCGCGTCAACTCCTTTGCAAAAATGTCCTCGCCCATTGTAACACAAACCTCGCCGCGCGCAAGACGGTATCGCGCGGATATTTCGTCCATTTCCCGCAAACACTACGACAAAAGGAGTGATTCTTCATGGATATGACGCCTCAGGAATATCAGGAGTATGTCAAGCGCCTTGCGCCCAAATCGCCCATTTTCAAGGATACCGCCTTTGCCTTTTTCATCGGCGGCGCGATCTGCGCGCTCGGCCAGCTCATCCAGAACGGCTTTCTCTCGCTCGGCCTTGCAAAGGCGGACGCAGGCACGGCGACCTCGATCTGCCTCATCTTCCTCTCCGCACTTTTAACAGGCTTAAACCTTTACAATTCCATCGCGCGCTTTGCCGGGGCCGGCACACTCGTGCCGATCACGGGCTTTGCCAACTCCGTTGTCTCCCCCGCCATCGACTTTAAGAGCGAGGGCTTCATCACCGGCATGGCGTCAAAGATGTTCATCGTCGCGGGGCCGGTCATCGTGTTCGGCACGCTCGCAAGCGTCGTGTACGGCGTTATCCTGATGCTGCTGTAAAAAAGGAGAGATACCGCGGCATCTCTCCTTTTTGATTCATTTCGCCCGCTGGATGCGCTTTTCGTTTTCGTGCGCGCTGGGGATGACCAGCGGTGCCTGCTCCACAATGACCGACGAGGTGTCCAGTCCGTACCACTGGATGACCGAGCCCGCCGCGCGGCGGACGGCGTATTTGAGGTTCAGGATGATCTCGTCCGTGCGGCTCAGCTCCGACATCAGCGGCACCGCGCGGCGCAGCATCAGAAACTTGAAGCTGCCCACCTGCGAGGGGCCGTAGATCGAATACTTTCTCTCCTGCGGTGGCAGCTCCCCGCTCTCGAGCAGGTCGCGCACGATCTGGCGCAGGTAGATGTTCACGCGCTGGTCGTTCTTGAAACCGAGGTTGAGCTTTACGCGGAAAATATAGTCCGAGCCAAACGTCTCGACCTGATAGTTCATCGCGTTTGGCTCGTCGAGCACATGCACACTCAAAAACCAGTAGGCGCGGGCGCGCTTGGGGTCCTTATCGAGGATGGAGTAGAGTGTGTTGCGATCGATCGTCTCCATATCGTCGCTGCTGCCGATGTAGACAAGGTTCTGCGTCAGCTCCGGCAAAGCACTGTCGCCGCGCAGCGCGGCAAGATTCTCCGTATAGTCACCAAGCTTGAGACGCACGCTGTATTTCTGCTCGAGCTGCGTGCCGCGGTGCCAGATGATCATAATCGACAGAAGCAGCAGCGCCATAATGACCGCCACATAGCCGCCGTGCGCAAATTTCGACAGGCTCGAGAGGAAAAACACCGTCTCGATCGCGCCGAAGACAATGAGCACGCCCCACGCGAGCGCTTTCTTCCCTCGCACACGGGAAAGATACACGAACAGAAGCAGCGTTGTCATCAGCATCGTCACCGTGATGGCAAGGCCATAGGCCGACTCCATGCGCGCTTGAGCGGAACAGCAGCACGATGAACGTGCAGCCCACCCAGAGGATCTTGTTGACCGTGTCGATGTAGATTTGACCCTTGGTCTCGGCGGGATACTGCACCTTCAGGTGCGGCATCAGGTCGAGGCGGATGGCCTCCGATACCAGCGTATAGGATCCTGTGATGAGCGCCTGCGAGGCGATGACCGCCGCGAGTGCGCTCAAAATGACCGCCACCGGACGCAGCGCGCCGGGCAGCATCAAAAAGAACGGGTTCAGGCTCTCAAGCGATGCAAGCGCCGCGTCGCCCCGACTGCTGAGCAGCCACGCCCCCTGCCCCAGATAGTCGAGGATCAGGCAGATCTTGACGAGCGGCCAGCTGATGTAAATGCTCTCGCGGCCTACATGGCCCATGTCGGAATACAGCGCCTCCGCGCCCGTCGCGGCCAGAAACACGCTGCCGAGGATCATAAAGCCGAGTTTATTATAAGGGCTCACGAGAAGCTCCACCGCGTGCGCGGGGTTGAACGCCCGGAGCACCTGCGGCATGGAGAAAATGTTCATCGCCCCCGTCGCACCGAGGAAGAGGAACCACACGAGCATCACCGGGCCAAAGGCCTTGCCGATGCGGCTCGTGCCCGCGTGCTGCACGGCAAAAAGCGACGCGATGATGCAGAGCGTGATGATGATGACGCCCGTCTGGCGGCCTCCGAGGAGCCTGTCCATCATCGCGATACTGCAAAGTCCCTCAACCGCCGAGGTCACGGTCACCGCAGGCGTCAGCACGCCGTCGGCAAGCAGCGCCGCGCCGCCAAGCATCGTCGGCACGATGAGCCACTTGCCGCAGCTGCGCACGAGCGAATAGAGCGAGAAGATACCGCCCTCGCCGTGGTTGTCCGCCTTCATGGCGATGAGCACGTACTTGATGGTCGTGAGCAGCGTGATCGTCCAGATGATGAGCGACAGCGCGCCGACAATGAACGGCTCGTTGATCTGCGTGATGCCGCCGTTCCCCTCCAAAATGGACTTCATCACGTACAGCGGTGAGGTACCGATATCGCCGTACACGATGCCGATGGCCACAAGACACATCGTCAGGGAGGTTTTTGTCTCTTTTCCATAGCGTTCCCTGCCTTTTTGGGCACGGCGGAGCGGTCTTTATCTCCCCACCGCGCCGCTTCTTCATAAATTCTTAACAAAATTTTAGCATGTCCTCCCGACAAGTGCAAGCGACAAATGCCGTCAAGTGTTAAATTGACGAAAATGCCCTTTCCGCGCTGAAGAGGCGGAAGCGTGTCCATTCATGGTTTATCCGCGGTTATTCTGTTGACATAACGATGTGGAAAACTCTGTGGAAACTGTGAATAACTTTGTTGTTCCAGTGCGTTCCCGCCGGTTGACAATTGGTTATGCTCGACGTCTTTCGGCATAATTGGCGCAGAAATTCCCGCGAATTTCTGCATTTTCCCGCCAAAGGCAAAAATCTGCCGCGGCCACTTGCCATTGTGGTCAAAAAATCGTATAATGTACTAAGTTTTGTGTTTGAAGATCAGAATCGTAAATTTCGGCGAAATGGAGAAACCCCAATGGCAGAAGCAAAAAAAACGAATTACGGCAACGAGAGCATCTCGTCCCTCAAGGGCGCGGACCGTGTGCGCAAACGCCCGGGCGTCATCTTCGGCTCGGACGGGCTGGACGGCTGCGAGCACGCCGTGTTCGAGATCCTTTCGAACTCCATCGACGAAGCGCGCGAGGGCCACGGCAAGCTCATCACCGTCACCCGCTACTTAGACCACAGCATCGAGGTCGAGGACATGGGCCGCGGCTGCCCTGTGGACTATAACCCCAAGGAAAAGCGCTTCAACTGGGAGCTCGTGTACTGCGAGCTCTACGCCGGCGGCAAGTACAACAACTTGGACGGCGACAACTACGAATACTCCCTCGGCCTCAACGGCCTCGGCGCGTGCGCGACGCAGTATTCCTCGCGCTATATGGACGTGACCGTCTGGCGCGACGGGAACAAATACTCCCTGCACTTTGAACGCGGCGAGCCCGTGGGCAAAAAGGGCGATGAGCTCAGGATCGAGCCGACCGACCGCGGCCGCAAAACCGGCACGCGCACGCGCTGGCTGCCCGACCTCGACGTGTTTACCGATATCGACATTCCCGCCGACTACTATGTCGAAACGCTGCGCCGTCAGGCCGTCGTCAACGCGGGCATCACGTTCCGCTTCAAAAACGAAGTCCTCCCCGGCCATTTTGAGGCGCAGGACTTCGTCTACGAAAACGGCATCATCGACTATGTCAGCGAGATCGCGGGCGAAGACGCCCTGACCACCCCCGTCTTCTGGGAGACGGAGCGCCGCGGCCGCGACCGCGAGGACAAGCCCGAATACAAGGTCAAGCTCTCCTGCGCGTGCTGCTTTTCCAACAAGGTCCAGCGCATCGAACACTATCACAACTCCTCGTGGCTCGAGCACGGCGGCAGCCCCGAAAAGGCATCGAAGACCGCCTTTGTCTACGCCATCGACAAGTATTTGAAGGACAACAACAAATACCAGAAGGGCGAAGCGCGCATCGCCTGGCAGGACGTGGAGGATTGCCTCATCCTCGTCTCGAACAACTTCTCCACGCAGACGAGCTACGAGAACCAGACGAAAAAGGCCATCACGAATAAGTTCGTGCAGGAGGCGATGACGGACTTTCTGAAGTCCCGCCTCGAAACCTATTTCATCGAAAACCGCGTCGACGCGCTCAAGATCGCCGAGCAGGTGCTCATCAACAAAAGAAGCCGCGAGAGCGCGGAAAAGCAGCGCCTGAACATCAAGAAAAAGCTCTCCGGCAGCATCGACATCTCAAACCGCGTCGAAAAGTTTGTCGACTGCCGCACGCGCGACGTCTCGCGCCGCGAGATCTACATCGTCGAGGGCGACAGCGCCCTCGGCAGCGTCAAGCTCTCGCGCGACGGCGAGTTTCAGGGCATCATGCCCGTGCGCGGCAAGATCTTAAACTGTCTCAAGGCCGACTATCCGCGTATTTTCAAGAGTGAGATCATCACCGACCTTTTGAAGGTCCTCGGCTGCGGCGTCGAGGTGCCGGGCAAGTTTGTCAAGGACCTGAACGCCTTTGATATCAACAATCTTCGCTGGAACAAGGTCATACTCTGCACCGATGCCGATGTCGACGGCTTCCAAATCCGGACGCTCATCCTGACGATGATCTACCGCCTCTGCCCGACGCTGATTCGCGAGGGCTATGTCTACATCGCCGAGACCCCGCTTTTTGAGATCACCTGCGGCGAAAAGACGTGGTTCGCCTACACGGACAAGGAGAAAAACGACATCGTCAAGACCCTTGAGGGCAAGCGCTACAAGGTCGACCGCTCGAAAGGTCTCGGCCAGAACGACCCCGAAATGATGTGGCTCACGACCATGAACCCCGAGACGCGCCGTCTCATCAAGATCATGCCCGAGGACGCGGAGGCGACGGCACACTCGTTTGATCTGCTGCTCGGCGACAATTTGCAGGGCCGCAAGGACCACATTGCCGAAAACGGCTACAAATACCTCGAAATGATCGACGTATCGTAATACGAACAAGCAGGAAAGGAGCCTTACTTTATGGAAGGCATTTTACTTCACGTTCTCTATCGCGGCGAAAAGGCTAATGACTTTGCATCGGAGATGGAGCGAAGCGGCCTGCGCGCCGCCGTCCTCGCGGAAGAGGGCTGCCTGCAGTACGACTACTACCGGCCTCTTGCCGGGGAAAACTGCGTGCTGCTCGTGGAGCACTGGTGCGACCGCGCCGCGCTCGACAAGCACTCCGCGGGCGAGCCGATGGCAAAGCTCAAGGCGCTCAAGGCAAGCTACGACCTCGCAACGACCGTTGAGCGCTTTGAATGAGGATGAGCTCATCCGGGGCAAAAAATCGGGAATCTACTAAGGAGTTTTGATAGCCATGAAAAAGATGGTCCTTAAAACTGTGATAGGGATTCTTCTTGCTTGCAGCTTATTTGTTGGTTTTCTTTATATAAGCAGCGACATTGGCATAGCGTCGGGCAATCTGGAAACAGACATTCGTTCGTCGCAGAAGATCAAGGAGGATTGGGCAATCGATGGAAGTGTTTCTGACACGATGGCTGCATATATTTCTTATCCGCAGGACATGAGCGACCACACTTTTTCCGTCTATGTCAATCGCCCGGGATTTTCCTTCGGATATTTCTTCCGCGCGGGCGGAAAACTCTCGGAGATCCAGGAAGGAATTGCAGAGTTCACCACAGAGGGTGCTAATGAGCGCGCATTGATTTCCATGAATCAGCAGCAGGTGCAGCAGCTTCAAATCGATGATGGCCGCGCCATTCAAGTGATCGATATCGACAGCGATCAGCCCTTTGCGATCGTCCTGCCGATCAATGCGGGCAGCATTACTTTTTATGATGTGAGCGGAAATGCTGTAGAATATTGGAATCATCCTCTTTAACAGCTTCCGGTTTGCCAAGCCGGCTTCATCCCTTCAAGAACGAAGTTCCCCTGCATCATTCGACCGCAAAAAATCCGTACACAAGCAGGAAGACCCGACCGATGAGCACCCATCGGTCGGGTCTTCTGTCTGATGCGTCCCTTTTTTCACGCCTTCTGCGCGCCGACGTCGCCGAGGGCGGCGGCCACCGCTTTCTCCCGCCGGCGCACGCAGAGCGTGCCGTTTTCCGCCGCCAAAACCGCCGTGTCGCCGCTTGCGAGCGTGCCGTCCAAAAGGCAGGTTGCGAGCGCGTCCTCCACCTCGCTGCGGATGAGCCGCCGCAGGGGACGCGCGCCGTAGGAAACATCGTAGCCCCGCTCGGCGAGGGAGACCGCGCAGTCCTCGTCCGCCTCAAGCGTGATGCCGAGCGCCGCGGCGCGGGAAACGGTCTGCGCAAGCAGCCGCCGCGCGATCTCGGCGCAGTCCTCGCGCGATAAGCGGCGGAAGACGATCGTCTCGTCCACGCGGTTCAAAAATTCCGGCCGGAACGTCCGCCGCAGCTCCGCGATCACCGCCGCCTTCACGGCAGCGAACTGCGTGTCGGCGCTTTTCTGCTCCTCCGGCGCAAAGCCGAGCGGCGTGCCCGCCGCCGTGATGCTCTTCGCTCCGATGTTCGACGTCATGATGACCGCCGTGTTGCGAAAGTCCACCTTGTGGCCCTGCGCGTCCGTCACGACGCCGTCCTCTAAAATTTGCAGCAGGATGTTCCACACGTCCTCGTGCGCCTTTTCGATCTCGTCGAAGAGCACGACGGAGTACGGCTTGCGCCGCACCTTTTCCGTCAGCTGCCCGCCCTCGTCGTAGCCAACGTAGCCCGGCGGTGAGCCGATCAGGCGAGAGACGGTGTGTTTTTCCATATACTCGCTCATGTCGATGCGGATCATCGCGTCCTCGCTGCCAAATACCGCCTCGGCGAGCGCTTTACTGAGCTCCGTCTTGCCCACGCCCGTGGGACCGAGGAAGAGGAACGACCCGACAGGCCGTTTCGGATCCTTGACGCCGACGCGCCCGCGGCGGATGGCGCGCGCCACGGCGCGCACCGCGTCCTCCTGCCCGACGACGCGCGCGTGCAGCGTTTCTTCAAGCGTCAAAAGCCGCGCGCTTTCGCTCTCGTTGAGCCTTGTCACCGGAATGCCCGTCCAGTTCGACACCACGGCGGCGATGTCCTCCGCCGTCACGCGCACAGCGGTCTTTTCTGCCTCGCGCGCCTGTTTTTTCCGCTCAGCTGCCGCCTGCGCGCGGAAGCTCTCCTCCGCGTCGTGCAGCCGCGCCGCTTTTTCATAGTCCTGCGCGCGGATGGCAGTCTCCTTGTCCCGCGCGGCGGCGCTCGCCTTCTCTTCGAGCGCTTTCAGTTCGGGCGAGGCGCTGCGCGCGGACAGTTTCACGCTTGCCGCCGCCTCGTCAATAAGGTCGATAGCCTTATCCGGCAAAAACCGGTCGGGCAGATACCGCTTTGAGAGCGTCACCGCCGTGCGCAGGGCCTCGTCCTCGATGGAAAGGCCGTGATACGTCTCGTACTTTGGCCGCAGGCCTTGTAAGATCTGCATCGCCTGCTTCTCGTCCGGCTCGCCGACCTGCACGCTCTGGAAGCGCCGCTCGAGCGCGGCGTCCTTTTCGATGAATTTTCGGTACTCCTCGAGCGTCGTCGCGCCGATGACGCGGATCTCCCCGCGCCCGAGCGCGGGCTTTAGGATGTTCGCCGCGTCCACCGCCCCCTCGGCGCTGCCCGCGCCGACAATGGTGTGCAGCTCGTCGATGAACAAAATGACATTGCCGTCGCGCCGCACCTCGTCGAGCACGGCGCGGATGCGCTCTTCAAACTCGCCGCGGTACTTTGTCCCCGCCACCATGCCGGAGAGGTCGAGCAGCAGGATGCGCTTGTCGATAAGCTCCTCCGGCACGTCGCCCGCCGCGATCTTTTCGGCAAGCCCCTCGGCGATAGCCGTCTTGCCGACGCCCGGCTCGCCGATGAGCACGGGGTTATTTTTTGTCCGCCGCGTCAGGATGCGCAGCGCGCGGGCGATCTCCTCTTCCCGCCCGATCACGGGGTCGAGCCGCCCCTCGCGTGCCATCGCCGTCAGATCGCGCGAGAATTCCAAGAGCGTCTTGCCGTTTTTCGCCTCCGCGCGGCTTGCACGCACCTCTGGCAGCGGGAGCTTGCGCGGCGACAGGCTCATCGCGCGCAGCGTGTCGCTGTACAGCTTCTTTGTGTCCACACCCAGCGATCGCAGCAGCCGCACGGCCATGTTCCCGCTGTCGCGCAGGATACCGAGCAGCAGGTGTCCCGCCTCGATCTCTCCGCTGCCCGCGCGCAGCGCCTCGCCCACAGCCAGCTCGACCGCGCAGCGCGCGTGCGGCGTGAGCCCCTGCACGGTCGATCTTTCCGCCGTGCCGCGCCCCAGCTTTTCGATCATCCTCTCGCGCACTGCCGGCTCGTAGACGCCCGAGGCATTCAGCGCACGGCAGGCCGCGTCGTCCTCCTCGCGCAGCATCGCGAGCAGCAGGTGCTCGCAGCCCACATAGCCGTGCCCCAGCTCGCCCGCCGCCGCCTGCGCACAGCGCAGCACATGCTCAGCCTTCAGGCTGAATTTCCGGTCATTCATTGCTCTACCCTCCGCTTCCTTTTCGTCCTTTCATTTTTGACCGGTTTATTCAAAAATAAACGCCGCAAATGACACAGAAAATTCAATATTTTCCTGCATTCTGACTCTTGCATTTTCGCTTTGACATGCTATAATAGCGTCATCAACTTATGGAGGTACTAATTATGGCTTATCAGATTAGCTCTGCCTGCGTCAGCTGCGGTGCTTGCGCAGACGCCTGCCCCGTCGGTGCTATTTCCCAGGGCGATTCCCAGTATCAGATCGACGCAAATGCCTGCCTGGATTGCGGCTCCTGCGCTGATACCTGCCCCAACGGCGCCATCTCCCAGGCCTAAGGTCTAAGGGTACTTAAAAAATAAGGACGCGCGAAAGCGCGTCCTTATTTTTATCATCAGAAAGGGTCATCACATGGAAAAACGCGACGAGCTCTGGCCGCGCGGCCCCTGCTTTTATTACGACACCGCCCTCTTCCCGCCGGGGACGGACAGCTTTTGCCTCGCCTACTTTGCCCGCCCGTCCCGCGGCGACACGGTCTGCGACCTCGGCAGCGGGATCGGTCTTCTCGGAACGCTCCTGCTCGCGCGCCAGGAATCGCTTTTTATCGAAAATGTTGAGCTCTCCGCGCCCGCGGCAGCGCTTGCGCGAAAGACGTTCGCCGAAAACGGCTGGGCGGACAGGGCTGCTTTCCACGAAGGCGACCTTCGCGACGTCTCCGTCCTGCCGAAAGCCGGCAGCGTCGACTATGTGATCTCGAACCCGCCGTACTTTCCCGCCGGCAGCGGCGAGAGCGCCAAAGGCGAAGCGCGCCAAATCGCGCGCGAGGAAACCTCCTGCACGCTGGACGACGTCTGCGCCGCGGCGCAGCGTGTGCTGCGCTATGGCGGGCGCTTCACCCTCGTTCACCGCGCCGAGCGCCTCGCCGACGTGCTCTGCGCCATGCGGAGTCACGGCATCGAGCCCAAGCGCCTGCGCTTTCTCGCAAAATCGCCGGACGCCGCGCCCTCGCTCCTCTTCGTCGAGGGAAAGCGCGGCGGCAAAAGCGGCCTTGTCATCGAGCCGCCGCTCGTCCCCAACGGCGAGGAATGGGACGCCGTGTATTTCCGAAAATAAGAAAACGGGCCGCCCTTTCGGGCGGCCCAACAGCTTTATTATACTAAAGTGCCGGATGAACTGCAAGCATTTTCTGCCAGTTTTCGAATAATCAGCCCTGCGCACAAAATATCGCTCGCATCTTTATCCATTCCGCCGCTTGATTTTTGAGCTCATTCTTGCTATTCTTTAAGCACAGAAAGGGTGAGACCAATGTACAAGTGATCTTCACAAAGGCGATCCCAAATGGTTCCGATCATATCCATCGCGCAGCACTCTCTGATGTGTACCGTCATTCAGGTAAAACCGCCGCAACCGCGGTGTTTGAGATAGCAGGAGTGGAAACCGGAGTAAGTGATATTCGGCACCAGATCATTGAAGAAAGGAAGGAAAGAAAACAGAATATGAGAGATCCAAATATTCATCATGGCTGACCCTTGATCGTAGTTCAGTAATCGCGATCAAGGGTCAGTCATTTTTTGTTTTCTTTCACTTTTTTAAAAAAATTGAGGAAAAATATCCAGACTTCTACGTACGAGGGGAGGCAGCGCCGATGGCGCTGCTATGAAATAAGGGGGATATTCTCTTGCGTGAGAGAATATCCCCCTTGGACCCCCAAGAGAACGCGAGGGGAGTCCCCCTCGACCCCCAACATTGGCAGTTTGCAGCTTGAATGACTGCACGCGCTGCGCAGTGTAAGTGCAGTGTACGTGGCTTCGCCACGAGTCCCTGCGAGTCGGTTCATCCAGCAACCGCGCCTTACTCCGTGAGGCGCGAGTGACGGAAGTCTGGCGGCGGACTGCGTGCGGGCGCAGCAATGCCGCGCCGTCAGAAGAGCGGGAAGAATAATCCAAAAAGGAGGGGCGGGGCCCCTCCCGTGAGATCGAAACGCCCCTGCCGTTCTCTTGGGGGATCAAAAGGGGGCCTTCTCTCACGTGAGAGAAGGCCCCCTTTTGCTTCAGACTTCACGGAACGCTTCAATGCGATAGCTCTCGTCCGGGCGCACTTCCAGCGTCAACTCATCGTGCGTTCCTTCGCCGTCCTCGCCGCGCGGCGCGCTCCACAGCCGGATGCTGTCGCCGTACTGCTCGCCGCCCATCGGAATAAAGGATCCGGGGCCGAAATCGCTCGCATACTCATAGAATGCATCATACTGTGCGAGGTACGTCACACCATCCTGATTGCACAGATCGTCCACCGTGATATCCGCCCACTGCGTCAAAAGCGCGGAAACGTCACTCTTGGGAATGCGCCGCACGGGGACCGCCCAGTCATCCGGCACCTTGAACCTCTCCGCATCCTCTATTCCCAGCGTGTCGAGCACAGCGTGGAATTCCTCCACGTCCGCGTCTCCCAGCGTGGTGCTGAGCGGACAGTACCGCAAAAATTCCGCAAGGTCGATATCGCGCGGATCGTCGTAATGTGAGGTGAAAAAGCAGCTCACCGGCGTCGAGGTCGTATAGCGGTACTCTCCCGTTGTCTCATCCGTCACATCGGCAGTGGAGGCAAACAACTCCTTAAATTCTTCGATCTGCGCGTCCGTCAGCGGCGCCCAATCATCCTCCGGTCCGCCGTCCGATTTGTCATCATTCGCTCCCGCGCAGCCAAACAGCGCCAGCGTGCACACGCAGGCGAGCAAAAAGGCAAATAATTTCTTCATCGTTTCTCTCCTTTTCATTTTTGCATCATTTGTTTTTTACTGCCGTCGCGCCAGCTTTACTCTTATAGGCTGTTCACCGTGCCGAGGAAGAGCGGCAGTCCGTCCACGCCGGTGATCAGGAAGGCAAACGGCCGGTTCAGATCCATCTCCACCACGGGAAGGTCTTCCGGCGCGGCGGACTGGGCGTCCGCCCTGACGGCGGTAAAGGCGGCGGCCTCGCAGCCCTTTTCATCGATCTTGACGCGCGCGGCGTGCTGCACCTGCGTCACGGCGACCGCCTTATCAAAGCGGTCAAAGTCGACAAGGGGCGAAAAGTCCGCGCGATCAAAGTCAAACACATCGGAAACGCCCAGCGCGCGGAGCGCGTCGGTCAGTTCAAGGTCGGAGCTGACGTCGAACTTTGGCACGCTCCAGATGAGTTTGCCGCTCGGCAGGCTCACGCCCATGTCGTAACCGAGCAGTCCGCCCACGGCGCTGCCGTCCGCAAGAAAGCTTTTAAGGCTCGTGCCCTCGTCGGGCAGCAGGAAGCGCATCGCCTGCCCACCCTGAAAGCGCAGCTCCGCCACGGTGTAGTTTTCGCCCCGGCAGTAAGCGGCACGATCCTGCGTGAGGTGCATGAAGTCGACCGTCTGCTGCGCGCCGTCTGCGGCGGTGAACGTGTCCTTCTTCGTCGCATCCTTCCAGAATTCGTCGCGCCACTGGTCCTTAAAATAGAGCGTCGTCAAAAGGAGCATCACGGTCTCGGGCTTCGTCTGGATCTCGCCCGCCGCGTCCTGCAAGAGATTGCCCGTGTTCTCATTGATCCATTCGCCGATGGCCTTGTCCGTCTTCTCATCTCCCATCGGGGCGGAGAACGTCGAAGCAAGGTACTGCTCGGCGAGCACCTGCAACGTCTCTTCATTATAGGGGACGTTCTCATTCAGCCACACGGAGCTGCCGAGCAGCGTCTTTCCCGTCGAGGTCTCGCCGTAGAGATTGCGCCAGACATAGTTGCCCGCAGCGCGCGACGCATCGGTATTTTCAAGGCCTAAAAGCGATAAAAGCTGCGCGCGGCTGTCGCCGTCCGTCGTCTCGCTGAGCATCGCAAAGGCGAGATACAGGTTTGCGGGCGAGAGAACGGTGTTCTCCTCCGCCGAAAGCAGCGTGCCCGTCTCCTGCGTGAAGTGCAGGAATGCCGCGGGGTAGCTCGTGCCCTTGCTGCGCAGCGCCTTGAGCGCATCGTAATAGGCATTGCTGCGCGCGTCCCAGTCCTCCCAGATCTTCTCCTGCGCCTTTTCATAGGCGTCCGCGCCCATCTTGTCATAGTCGATGGTGCTGAATGCCTCGTCAAGCTCACTCTCGTTCGGCATGGCGGGCAGCACGGGATAGTCCGCCGTCTTCACGGCGAGGTCCTGCAAATACTGCGCGGCAATGGGGTCTTTTTTCACATTGTCCTTCTCATTTTCATTTCGGATCGTCGTTCCGTTGTCTCCGCAGGCGGCGAAGGACAGGACCATCGCCGCGGCGAGCAGCAGCGTTAAGAATCGTTTCATGTCGGATGTACCTCCGTTTCGGGATTTGTTATATTAGACGGCGCGGATGGAAAAAAGTTCCCGTTTTGTCAAAAATAGCATGCCGCCCTTTTACGAAACGGGCGAATGTGGTATACTTTCAAAAATATTTTCTCTTTTGTGTAACGCAAACGGCAAAAAAGTTGTCTTTTCCCCATGATGGCAGACAACAGAAAGGAGCGAACCTATGGACGACCATGAGATCGTCGACCTCTACTGGCAGCGGGACGAGCACGCCATCGAAGCCACCGCCGCCAAATACGAAAGCTATTGCATGAAAATTTCGCAAAACATTTTATCTGACCGCGCCGACAGCGAGGAAAACGTCAACGACACGTACTTACACGCCTGGCAGGCCATGCCGCCGCAAAGGCCCGCGATCCTGTCTGCCTTTCTCGGCAAGATCGCGCGCAATCTGGCGCTGAACCGCTATAAGGCGAGGTCGGCGCAGAAGCGGCAGGGCGACGTCTTCGCGCTCTCGCTCGACGAGCTGGACGACTGCGCACCCGCCCTGTCCTCGCCCGACGACGAGGCCATGGCAGCAGAGCTCGGCCGCAGCATCAGCGCGTTTCTGCGCACGCAGAGCGAAGAGGTGCGCAGCATGTTCATCCTGCGCTACTTCTACTGCGAACCGGTCGAAGCGCTGGCCGCGCGCTTTCACTGCGGCGAGAGCCGCATCAAAACCACGCTCCTGCGCACGCGCAGAAAGCTCAAGGAGCATCTCATCAAGGAGGGATACTGTGAAGCATGAAGTTCTGACCCGCGCCATAGGCGAGCTCGACGATGAGCTCATCGCGGACGCCTACGCCTACAAGCCGCGCAAACGGTACGCCCTCCCGCGTTTTCTTGCCGCTGCGGCGTGCCTTGTGCTCGTGCTGGCCACCGCCCTGGCGATGACGCGCGACACCTTACCGGCTGAGATCAAGGTCGAAGGCACAGCGCTCTCCTCAATCCCCATTCCCATCAGTCAGCCCGCAGCGATGGCGCTCGACGCGCGCGGCAGTCTGAGCGGCCCGCTCAGTCCGATGCTCACCATCGAGAGCAAATCGGGCGAGGCCGTGACCGTTACGGTGTCGGATGGCGTGCTGACCCAGCCTCTTTACTCGCTGCAGGAGGAGTTCACCTCCTACACCGTCTCCGGCAAGGTGCAGCTTTGCTGGACCATCGAAGAGCCGGACACGGGTATGGTTTACACGCTCTCTCTCGACGGCGCGCCCGCCGTCACGCTGCGCTACGACGAGGCCAACGGCTATTGGGCCGCCGCGCGGGCGTAAGCATCCCCTTCCACATTACTATTGACAACACACAACATTTTGGAGGTAAATTCCCATGAAAAAGTTTCTCACCCTGCTGCTGGCCGCAGCGATGACTCTCTCCCTCGCTGCCTGCGGCAGCAAGACGGATGACAATAGCGGCAATAACAGCCAGCCCGCGAGCGCTCTCGAGCTGCTGAACGCCGTATGGGCCAACTACAGCGACGACGACAAGTTCCCTGCTGCCGGCGGCGACTATGATGAGGCGAATATGACCGAGGACGCGCCCGGTAACTTCTCCGTCGAAGACGGAGACGCACTTGACTACTCTCTCTCCTTCCCCGCCGCGGACGCAGGCAAGCTCTCCGACGCCGCGTCCCTCACCCACATGATGAACGCCAACACCTTCACCGCGGGCGCGTTCCATGTTGCGAGCTCTTCCGACGTTGACAGTGTCGTCTCCGACCTCAAGGACAACATCATGAACCGCCAGTGGATGTGCGGCCTTCCCGACAAGCTTGTCATCCTGACGCTCGGCGACTATGTCATCTCCTGCTACGGCGCGGAGGACCTCGTCGACCAGTTCAGCGGCAAGATCACCGAGACCTTTGCCGATGCTGCCGTCGTCTGCGACGAGGCCATCGCCTGATTTGATCTTCTGAAAGGCGGAGAAGTTTATGCTCTTTTCCAGCGTTCCCTTTCTCTTTTACTTTCTGCCTGCGGCGCTGCTGATCTACTTTGCAGCGCCGCGGCAGCTGAAAAACGCGGTGCTGCTGCTCGCAAGCCTCTTTTTCTATGCCTGGGGCGAGCCGAAATATATGCTGCTCATGCTCGTCTCCATCGTGCAGGGCTATGGTTTCGGCCTGCTGATTGAAAAGCACCGCGGGCAAAAGGCGTCGAAGGTCTTTCTGACGCTCTCGATCCTTGTGAGCCTTGGGCTTCTCGGCTATTTTAAGTACGCGGACTTTTTTCTCTCCAGCGTCAACGCCGTCACAGGGCTCTCCCTGCCGCTTTTGAAGCTGAGCCTGCCCATCGGCATCAGCTTCTACACCTTTCAGGTATTGAGCTACGTCATCGACGTCTACCGCGGCGAAACGGCGGCGCAGAGGAATTTCATCGACCTCGCCGCCTATGTTTCGCTCTTCCCCCAACTCATCGCGGGGCCGATCGTACGGTATTCCGACGTCGCCGCAGAGCTCAAAAGCCGCACGCACAGCGTCTCCGCCGCGGCGGAGGGCGTGCGCCGCTTTACGGTCGGCTTTGCCAAGAAAATTCTGCTCGCCAACCAGTTCGACGCGCTCGCGAGCGCCTACAAGTCGACGCAGGACGCGAGCGTCCTCTTCGTCTGGCTCTACGCGCTCGCGTTTCTGCTCCAAGTCTATTTCGACTTTTCGGGCTACAGCGATATGGCCATCGGCCTCGGGCGGATGCTGGGCTTCCACTTCCCTGAAAACTTCAACTACCCCTATATTTCAGTGAGCATCACGGAGTTCTGGCGCAGGTGGCACATGTCGCTTGGCTCGTGGTTCCGCGACTACCTCTATATCCCTCTCGGCGGCAGCCGGAAGGGCAAGGCGCGTCAGCTGTTGAACATTCTGATTGTCTGGCTTGCAACGGGCCTGTGGCATGGGGCGGCGTGGACGTTCGTGCTGTGGGGACTGTGGTTCGCGGTCCTGCTGCTTCTTGAAAAGCTGGCGCTGCTGCCGGTGCTCGAAAAGCACCGCGTGCTCGGCCATGTGTACACGCTCTTTTTCGTCACGCTCGGCTTCGTGCTTTTCGACGCAGACAGCGCCGCGCAGGCGGTCTCACGCATCAGCACGATGCTCGGCGCAGGCGGACTGCCGCTGTCAAGCACGCAGGCGGTCTACTACCTTAAAAGCTATGGCCCGCTGCTCGCGCTCGGTATCCTCTGCGCAACACCGCTGCCGAAGATGATCGTCGCAAAGCTGCGCAAATCCAAAGGCGCAGCGACGGCGCTCGATGTGCTCGAGCCGCTCTGCGTGCTCATTCCCCTGCTGCTCGGCACGGCATTTTTAGTGGACGGGTCGTTCAACCCGTTCCTCTACTTCCGCTTTTAAGGAGGGCATCGCATGAATCGAAAAATCAAAGACGCCCTCACCCTCGGCATCGCGGCAGCGTTCGTGCTTATGTTCGCGCTGTGGAGCATTTGCAAGAGCGACGACGCCGTGTCGGAAAGCGAGCGCCGCCCGCTCAAGCAGTTCCCAACGCTGAACGTGGAAGAAGTGCTCTCCGGACGCTTCCAGTCGAATTTTGAGAGCTACACGCTCGACCAGTTCCCGCTGCGCGACGAGCTCCGCACGCTCAAGGCCCTGTCCGTCCGCGATTTATTTGGCGAGAAGGACAACAACGGCATCTACGTCGCGGACGGCTACGCCGCGAAGCTCGACGACACGATCCACGAGGACTCGCTCGACCACGCGGCCGACCGCTTCCGCTACGTGTACGAAACGTATCTCAAAGATACGGGCGTAAACGTCTACCTCTCCGTCATCCCCGACAAGAATTACTTTTTGGCCGCCGAAAACGGCTATCCCGTGATGGATTACGAGAAGTTCTTTGCGCTCATGCGCCAAAAGGTCGATTTTGCGGACTATATCGACCTGACGGGCACGCTGTCGCTCTCATCCTATTACCGCACCGACCTCCACTGGCGGCAGGAAATGCTTGCCCCCACGGCCAAGGCGCTGGCAGATGCGATGGGCGTCTCACTCACCGTGGACTTTACCGAGGTCACGCTCGATACGCCGTTTTACGGTGTGTACTGCGGGCAGTCGGCACTGCCGATGGAGCCCGACAGGCTCGCCTACCTCACAAACGATATCATTGGTAGCTGCCGCGTGTACGACTATGAAAGCGGCGCCTATCTCCCCGTTTACACGCTCGAAAAGGCAGACGGCAGCGACCCGTATGAAATTTTCCTCTCGGGACCCAAGTCGCTGCTGCGCATTGAGAACCCGAACGCGCAGGCGGAGCGAAAACTCCTTGTCTTCCGCGATTCGTTCGCCGCGAGTTTGCTTCCGCTGCTTGCGGAGGGATACAGCGAGATCACGCTTGCCGACATCCGCTACCTCTCCCCCTCAATGCTCGGAAAATTCATCGACTTTACCGCGCAGGACGTGCTGTTTCTTTACAGCACGAGCGTGCTGAACGACAGCGCCACGATCAAGTGATGCAAAACGGGACGCAAGCGCCGTGACCGGCGTTCACGTCCCGTTTTCTTTTTTGTCCGCAAAATTCTTTCACAGCAGATCAGAAAAACAAAACGCCCGCCCCTGCCGTTTCCGGCAAGGGCGGGTTCAGGTTAAATATAGCACAGCCGTTTTCTTCATGCAAGAAAAAGTTGCCGCACTTTCATAATTTCGTTCACACCGCACATCCCGTCCCACTAAAGTGAGGAGAAAGTTGGAAAAACAAAGTATTGACGCTGCTTGCCCCGATGAAGTATCATTACTTATCAAATTTTTTATTTCGAAACAGGAGGTCTGGATCATGAGTGAAGCGACTCGCATTCCCGAGCTTTTTGGCTCTCTGGTGTTCAATGAACGCACAATGGAGCAGTATGTGCCGCAGAGCGCCATGGACGTTTGGCGCGGCTGCTTAAAGAGCGGGCAGCCTCTTCCCCTTTCCGCGGCAAATGAGATCGCCGACGCGATGAAGACCTGGGCGCTGGAGCATGGCGCAACGCATTTCACGCACTGGTTCCAGCCCTTGAGCGGCGTGACGGCGGAAAAGCACGACAGCTTTATCAACAACGCCGGCGGTGGCCGCGTGATGATGGACTTTTCCGGCAAGGAGCTGGTGCGCGGCGAGCCCGACGCGTCCTCCTTCCCCAATGGCGGCCTGCGCGCCACGTTTGAAGCCCGCGGCTACAGCGCTTGGGACCCCACGGCGTTTGCCTTCATCAAAGATGGCAGCCTCTGCATCCCGACGGTGTTCTGCTCTTACAGCGGTCAGGCGCTCGACAAGAAGACGCCGCTGCTGCGCTCCATCGCCGCGGTCGACCGCGCGGCGGTGCGCGTGCTCAAGTTATTTGGCGACGACGCGGAAAAGGTCACGCCGCAGATCGGCGCGGAGCAGGAGTATTTCCTCATCGACCGCGAGCTGTACTTAAAGCGCATGGACCTGCGCCTGTGCGGCCGCGCCCTGTTCGGCGCAAAGCCCCCGAAAGGTCAGGAGTTGGACGACCACTACTTCGGCGCGTTCCGTCCCCGCGTGGCCGCCTACATGAAAGAGCTCGATGAAGAGCTGTGGAAGCTCGGCGTGCTCTCCAAGACCAAGCACAACGAGGTCGCCCCCGGCCAGCACGAGATGGCCCCCATCTACACCGACGCCAACACCGCGAGCGACCAGAACCAGCTCGTCATGGAGACGATGAAAAAGGTCGCCGAGCGCCACAACCTTGTGTGCCTGCTGCATGAAAAGCCCTTCGCGGGCGTCAACGGCTCGGGCAAGCACGTTAACTGGTCGCTCTCGACCGACACTGGCAAAAACCTCTTCTCCCCCGGCAAGACGCCGAGCCAGAACGCCGTGTTCCTGCTGCTGCTCGCCGCGTTCATCAAGGGCGTGGATGAGTATCAGGAGCTTCTGCGCTGCTCCGTTGCCTTTGCGGGCAACGATCACCGTCTCGGCGCGCAGGAAGCGCCCCCCGCTGTCATCTCCGTCTTCCTCGGCACCGAGCTTGAGGGCATCATCGATGCCATCGTCGACGAAAACGACTACACCGCGCCCGAGCACAAGTCCCTGCGCATCGGCGTGGACGTGCTCCCCGCCATCCCGCAGGATACGACCGACCGCAACCGAACCTCGCCCGTCGCCTTCACCGGCAATAAGTTTGAGTTCCGCATGCCCGGCTCCTCGCAGTCCATCGCGGGCCCGGTCACGATCCTCAACACCATCATGGCTGAAGAGCTCGACGAATTCTACGCGCAGCTCAAGGACGCGCCGGACTTCACCGCCGCGCTCCACAAGCTGATCCGCGACACGTTCTCCGCCCACCGCCGCATCATCTTCAACGGCAACGGCTATGAAGAGGCCTGGATCAAGGAGGCTGAAAAGCGCGGCCTTGCCAACCTGCACAACACCGCCGAGGCGCTGCCGACCTACATCCTGCCCAAGAACATTGAGCTGCTGACGCGCCAGGGCGTTTACAGCAAGGAAGAAATTTTCTCCCGCCACGAAATTCATATCGAGAAGTACTGCAAGGTCATCCGCATCGAGGCCGCGACGCTTGTTGACATGGTCCAGCACGGCATTCTCAACGCCGCTTCCGAATACGAAGCCGCGCTGTGCAACACCATCGCCGCCAAGCGCGCCGCCGCGCCGGAGCTGACCTGCCACGTCGAATCCTCGCTCGCCAACGCCATCGGCTCGCTCAACGAGCAGCTGCTCGAAGAGACCATCGGCCTCAAGACGGCGCTCGAGACCGTCTCCGACGACGCAGAGCCCGAAACGCTCCTGCACTACTACCACGACGAGGTCGAAAAGCGCACGAACGACGTGCGCAAGACCGTCGACAAGCTGGAAGTGCTGACCGCGTCCAAGTATTGGCCGTATCCGACGTTCTGCGAATTACTCTTCTCCGTGTAAGTCAAAAAGGACGCTCGAAAGAGCGTCCTTTTTGAGTGGGTCTTCCGTATTTTTGTGTATTCTGAATTTGGGGAGGAAGAAAATTTATGAAATATATTTTTGTCACCGGCGGCGTCGTGTCGGGGCTGGGCAAGGGCATCTGCGCGGCGTCGCTTGGGCGGCTCTTAAAGCAGTGCGGGCTGAAGGTCAAAAACCAGAAGTTCGACCCGTATCTCAACGTCGACCCCGGCACGATGAGCCCGTATCAGCACGGCGAGGTCTTCGTCACGGACGACGGCGCGGAGACCGACCTGGACCTCGGCCACTACGAGCGCTTTGTCGACGAGGCGCTGGACGAGAAATCCTCCGTGTCCTCGGGCAAAATTTTCTGGAGCGTTCTCAACCGCGAGCGTCAGGGCGGTTATCTTGGCGGCACGGTGCAGATCATCCCGCATGTGACCGATGAGATCAAGCGCCGCATTTACGACATGGACGACGGCGAGACCGACGTTGCCATCTCCGAGATTGGCGGCACGGTCGGCGATATCGAGAGCCAGCCGTTTTTGGAGGCCATCCGTCAGGTCGCGGCCGAGCGCGGGCGCGAAAATGTGCTCTTCATCCACGTGCCGCTCATCGTGACCATCCCCGGCAGCGGCGAGCTCAAGAGCAAGCCCACGCAGCACTCGGTCAAGGAACTCCTGAGCGAGGGCATCCAGCCGGACGTTCTCGTCGTGCGCACGGATGAGCCCATCACAGACGACATCCGCCGCAAGATTGCGCTCTTCTGCAACGTGGAGCCCGACTGCGTCATCCAGAACGCAACGGCGTCCACGCTCTACGAGGTGCCGTTGCTGCTTGAGCACGAGGGCCTTTGCCGCGTGGTGTGCCGCAAGCTGCACCTTGACTGCGGTGAACCTGACATGACCGAGTGGCGCGCGCTGGTCGACAAGATCCACGGCGTGCACCGTCATGTGCGCATCGCGCTCGTCGGCAAATACGTCGGCCTGCACGACGCCTATTTGAGCGTCGTTGAGTCGCTCTTCCACGCGGGCACAGCCTGCGACGCGAGCGTCGAAATTCAGTGGGTCGACTCCGAAACGCTGACAAGCGACAACATCGCGCAGAAGCTCTGCGGGTGCAGCGGCATCTTAGTCCCCGGCGGCTTTGGCGACCGCGGCATCGAGGGCATGATCTTAGCCGCGCAGTACGCGCGCGAGCGCGGCATCCCGTACCTCGGCATCTGCCTCGGCATGCAGATCGCAGTCATCGAATTTGCGCGCCATGTGCTCTCATGGGACGACGCGACGAGCGCGGAGTTCTCCTCCACGACGGCGCATCCCGTCATCGCGCTCATGCCCGAGCAGGTCGGCGTGACGGCCAAGGGCGGCACGATGCGCCTTGGCAAGTACCCCTGCGTGCTCGAAGAGGGCTCGCTCTCCCGCGCGCTCTACAACGCGCCGGAGATCTGGGAGCGCCACCGCCACCGCTACGAGTTCAACAACGACTTCCGCGACGACTTCACGGACGCCGGCATGCGCCTCGCAGGTCTCTCCCCCGACGGCACGCTCGTCGAGATCGTCGAATCGAAGAGCCATCCCTGGTTCGTCGGCGCGCAGTTCCACCCCGAATTCAAGAGCCGCCCCAACAAGCCGCATCCCCTGTTCCGCGGCTTTGTCGCGGCCTCCCTCGATCGCGCGGTCCATTGACCGCGCGACCTTTTTATTTTTACAATACCGCTGGAAAAATGGGAAAAGCTATGATATGATGCTTTTACCATATTATTGGATACGGCAGGAGAATTTCAATATGAACCATCAGACCATCATCGTACTGGACTTTGGCGGCCAGTACAACCAGCTCATCGCGCGCCGCGTGCGCGAATGCGGCGTTTACTGCGAGGTCAAGCCCTACACGACGCCCCTTGCGGACCTTCTCGCAATGAAGCCCATCGGCTTCATCTTCACCGGCGGCCCGAACAGCGTGTATCTCGAGGACGCGCCGCACGTCGATCCCGCGCTCTTTGACGCGGGCGTGCCCGTGCTCGGCATCTGCTACGGCTGCCAGCTCATCGCGCACCACCTCGGCGGCAAGGTCGTCGCCGCAAACGACGCCACCGCGCGCGAATACGGCAAGACCGAGACGTTTTTTGACACGAACTGCAAGCTCTTCAAGGGTCTTCCCGAAAAGAGCGTGACGTGGATGAGTCACGGCGACTACATGGAAAAGGTCCCCGAGGGCTTCTCTCTCGTCGCGCACTCCGACGCCTGCCCGAACGTCGCCATCTGCGACGAAACGCGCGGGTTCTACGGCGTGCAGTACCATCCCGAGGTCAACCACACGGAGTTCGGCACCGCGATGATCCGCAACTTCCTCTACGAGGTCTGCGGCGCGACAGGCGACTGGACGATGGGCGACTATAAAAATACTGCCATCGCCGCCGTGCGCGAAAAGGTCGGCTCCGGCCGCGTGCTGCTGGCGCTCTCCGGCGGCGTGGACTCGTCCGTCGTGGCAGCGCTGCTGGCCGAGGCCGTCGGCCCCCAGCTCACCTGCGTTTTTGTCGACCACGGCCTCATGCGCCTCAACGAGGGCGACGAGGTCGAGGCGGCGTTCAAGAAGTGGGACATCAACTTTGTCCGCGTGAACGCCGAGGGCCGCTTCCTCTCGAAGCTCGCTGGCATCTCCGATCCCGAGCGCAAGCGCAAGATCATCGGCGAAGAGTTCATCCGCGTGTTCGAGGAAGAGTCGAAGAAGATCGGCGCGGTCGACTTTCTCGCTCAGGGCACGATCTACCCCGACGTCATCGAATCCGGCCTTGGCAATGCCGCAGTCATCAAGAGCCACCACAACGTCGGCGGTCTTCCCGACTATGTCGACTTCAAGGAGATCATCGAGCCGCTGCGCCTGCTCTTTAAGGACGAAGTGCGTCAGCTCGGCCGCGAGCTGGGGCTTCCCGAATACCTCGTCTCCCGCCAGCCGTTCCCCGGCCCGGGCCTTGCCATCCGCATCATGGGCGAGATCACGAAGGAAAAGGCCGACACGCTGCGCCTTGCCGACGCGATCTACCGCGAGGAGCTGGAAAAGGCCGGCGAAAACAAGAAGATGAACCAGTATTTCGCCGTGCTGACCGATACGCGCACCGTCGGCGTCATGGGCGATGGCCGCAGCTACGACCGCGTGCTTGCGCTGCGCGCTGTGACGACCGAGGACTTCATGACCGCCGACTGGGCCCGCATCCCCTACGAGCTGCTCGACAAGATCAGCGGCCGCATCGTCAACGAGGTCAAGGGCATCAACAGAATTGTCTACGACATCACCAGCAAGCCCCCCGCAACGGTGGAGTGGGAATAATTTCAGAGGTCGAAAAAAGCCCATAAACACTGGACTTTTTGATCCTTGATGCCCTGCGTGGCAACGATTTGGCAACAGAATTTCATTATTCGCAAGAAAAGAGCTATCTGATTTCAAATGAAGTCAGTTAGCTCTTTTTTATTTTGGTATGCAGATGGAGATAGAAAGATCGTTTTTATCAATCATTGCCGCGGGCTTTCTTATTTTCAGTTCACCGCTTCTCTTCCTCTGTGATCGCTTCCACCGCAATATGCAGCGCTTTGACCATCATTTCCAAACCCATGCTCGGCGCGTTGCCGTCCTTGGTCTGCTCGGGCAGGTAAGGGACGTGGACAAAGCCGCAGCGCGGGGCTGGATTGCTCTGCGCGCTCTCGTGCAGGGCGCAGTAAAGAAGATTGTTGCACACGAACGTGCCCGCGGAGTACGAGAGCTGAGCGGGAATCCCCTGCTCACGCAGGGCGTCGACGATCTCCCGCGTCGGGATCGTCGCAAAATAGGCGTCCGGACCTCCGGCCACGACCGGCTCGTCCGTCGGCTGCTTACCCGCGTTGTCGGCGATACGCGCGTCGCGCAGGTTGATGGCCACGCGCTCGACGCGTATGCAATTTGCGCCGCCGTACTGGCCGACGCAGAGCACCGCGTCGGGACGCAGCTCCGTCAAAAGCTTGTGCAGCGCAGCACCGGAGGCGTCAAACTCCGTCGGAATTTCATGCTTGATGAGCTCTGCTCTCCCGATGCGGTTGGGAAGCCGGCGTACCGCCTCCCACGAGGGGTTGATCTGCTCCCCGCCGAACGGCGTGAAGCCTGTGACAAGTATCTTCATTTGACAGTTTCCTCCCCGATCATCAGGCGGATGATCTCGTTGTCGGTCTCGCGCATGCCGTCGCGCGCGATGCTGCTGACGGCGCGGATGGTGTTCTCCACGCCCTTGACGACGATGCCGTCGCCGCCGTAGAACTGGCTGTCGTGCCGGTACATCTGCATGCCGAGCAGCCCCGCCTCGACCGCCGAGGCGATCTTCGCCGCGCAGCTCGCCTTCGCCCCGTCGCAGAGCATGCCGGAGTTGATGGCGAGCGCGTTGACGACCGTGTGGGCGATCTCATCATAGCGCCCGCCGTACAGATAGCAGATGCCGGCCCCGGCCCCTGCGCCCGCGCTGGTCGCGCCGCAGTAGGCGGAAAGGCTGCCGATGCCCGTTTTCAGATGGATGGTGACAAGATTCGACACGACGAGCGCGCGGTAGAGCTGCTCCTCGCTCGCTTTCAGCTCGCGCGCGTAGACAATGACGGGCAGCGAAGCCGTCATGCCCTGATTGCCGCTGCCAGAGTTGATGACGACAGGCTTTTCGCAGCCGTTCATGCGCGCGTCCGAGCCCGCGGCAGCCCAGGCCTTGGCGCGGTTCTGCACGCTGTCGCCATAGGAATCGAGCAAGATTTTTCCGATGGCCGCGCCGTACTGCCCTGTCAATCCTGCCTCAGCGATGGCGGTATTGTATTCGATCTGGCGCGCGATGGGCGCGCGGACATCGTTTAAGTCGACTTCGTCGGCAAAGACGATGATGTCCTCGACCGTCAGGCTCCTGCGGCTCTCGGGCGGCTGGGCCGCCTCCTCGGAAAAGGGCTTGTTGAGCAGCACTTCGCCGTTTTTCTCGATGCGCACGACGTTTGTGTGGCTGCCGACGATCTGGACGAAGGCCGTGTCCCCGCCTGCGAAAACACGCACCTGAATGTCGAATGGGCAGCGCAGCGGCGATTTGCTCACCGTGATCTCCGCCGCGGAAAGGTACTCGTCCAGCAGCGGCAGCTGGTCCTCCGTCACATTCGCCAGCACCTCTAACTGCGCGTCGGCGTCGCCGACGCGTACACCCGCCGCGACCGCGACGGGAAGGCCCTTTCGCCCGCCGGTGTGCGGCACGATGACGCTCTTGACGTTTTTGATGATATTGCCGCTCACGGTCAGCTCGATGCGCTCGGGAAGTGTCCCGAGCGTTTGGCGCGCAAGCGCACCCGCGTAGGCGACGGCGATGGGCTCAGTGCAGCCCATCGCGGGTACAAGCTCCTCATGCAAAATCTGAACGTAGGTCTCATACAGCGCAGTATTCATTTTTGCTCTCCCATCTCTCATTGCGGGCGTGCGGTCTCTCCTCCGCTCGTTACCCGCTTCTCTCTCCGCCCATTGTATCGGAAATGCGGTTACAATGCAATGGACTTTCCACGTTTTACGCACAAAAAGGCGATATCCGGTCGGATACCGCCTTTTTGATGCTATTCCGCTCTTACAAACCGTAAATTTCGCCGTACTTTTCCTCAAGGTACTGCGTGTAGACCGTCGGGTCGAACTTTTCGCCAAGCGCCTGCTCCAAGAGCGCGCCGGGCTTTTTGAGGCAGCCGTACTGCCAGATATGCTCGCGGTTCCACGCATTGATGGGCGCAAAATTGCCGGTCTTGAGGCACTCGTCCACATCGACCGTCTCTTTCATCTTGCGAAGCAGCTGTGCGCCGTAGGCGCTGCCGAGCGCGTAGGACGGGAAGTAGCCGATGCTGCCGCCCGACCAGTGGCTGTCCTGCAAAACGCCGTGCTTGTCGTCCGGCACGTCGACGCCGAGGTATTCCTTGTAAAGGCGGTTCCACTCGCCCGGCAGGTCGTGTACCTTGAGCTCGCCGTGCATCACGCGCTTTTCGAGCTCGTAGCGCACCATGACGTGCAGGCTGTAGGTGACCTCGTCGGCCTCGGTGCGGATGAGGGACGGCTCCGCCTTATTGATGGCGCGGTAGAATTCCTCCGCCGTGTGGCCGCTCAGCTCGGGGAACAACTCGCAGAGCTTCGGGAACACGAAGCCCGTGAAGGCGCGCGAGCGGCCGAGCAGATTTTCATAGAAACGGCTCTGGCTCTCGTGGATGCCCATGGAGACACCGCCGTCGAGCACCGTATAGGCGAGATCATCCGCGCTGCCGGTGTCATAGAGCGCGTGGCCGCCCTCGTGGATAACGGAGAACATCGATGAGGCAAAATTCTCCTCCAAATAGTGCGTCGTGATGCGCTCGTCAAAGTGCGAACCGAGCGACGTCGTAAACGGATGCTCGGTCGTGGACAGACCGACATGGTCCAAATCGAGGCCCATCGTGCGCATCAGGTAGTCGGAAAGCTGCGCCTGCTTCTCCTCGGGAAAATGGCCGTGCAGCATCGCATCGTCGACCTGCGGCTTTTCTTTGATTTTTTTCAGGAGCGGCACGATGCGCTCGCGCAGCGTGGCGAAGAATTCGTCGCACTGCGCCATCGTCAGCCCATCCTCATACTCGCTGAGCCAGTAGTCATAGGGGGCCTTTTCCGGTGCGCAGTAGTGTGCAAAGCGGATGTTCGTCTCGAAGATCTTTTCAAGCACCGGCTCGAAGAGAGCAAAGTCGCTCGTCTCCTTCGCGCGGTGCCAGACGTCGTCCGCCTCGACAAGCAGCTGCTGGTAGGCGACGTACTCGTCCATCGGGATCTTCTGCATATTGCGGATGTCCTTGATGAGCAAAAACACCATGCGCTGCTGCTTTTCGTTGAGCCCGGACTTGTGCGCGTCGAGGAATTCGAGCAGCGCGACGGTCTCCCCGCCAGTCGTAAGCTTGTAGTGCTCCTCGCTCAAAATACTCATGGTCTGGCCGCGGTTCGCCGCCGTGCCCTTGGGCGCGGTGGTCGCGCCGTCGTAAAAGAGCAGGCCCATCGCGTGGCCGTAGGCCGCGAGCTTGGCCTGCAAAGCCATCAGGGACTTGATCGCTTCATCGAGAGTCATGATGATCTCCTCACTTTCTCTTTTTCTGTGAAAATATCATAGCATGAAAGGGGCTTGCTGCGCAAGGGGGACGCTGAGGTTCTCCCCCTGTGGCCGCGCAGAAGAGGGGGCATTCTCTCGCGTGAGAGAATGCCCCCCTTGTACCCCCAAGCGAACGCGAGGGGAGTCCCCCCCGACCCCCGACATTGGCAGTTTGCAGTTTGAAGATCTGCGCAGCCTGCGGAATCGAATGCCTGCCAAGTGTGGGTGCTATACGATTTGAGTTGCTTCTATTACCCGCTGCCGCTCTGCCTGTATGAGCGAAAAATTCATCATTTCACTATTTTTTCTCTCACGGTTTCGCAAGCATCTGCACTGACGACCCCCTGTTCTTTCAGCAGTGCCAGCACTGAAGCAAGCGCATCCTGCGGATCACACCAGACATCCGGAGCATAGCCCCTGTGATCGACATTTTCTCCGTCCCCATAGAGGAAAAGCGTTGACCCAAAGCGCACACCGATGCCGGTATATGGCAATGTAAAGGTGCTGATATTTCCGCAGAGCTGGTATCCCGCCGTGTTGCTGCCGACAATGAGCACATTGTCAAGCGTTTTCAAAAGCTGTACCGCGCCCTCGCCGGACGAGCCGCAATGATCGTCAACCAACACGATGATCGGAATATCATTTTCATACCAGGTCCCGTGGACTTCACGGGCAAAGCAAGTTCCCTCATCTTCCGGCAGCAGACTCTCGCTGTTTTCCGCAGCAAAAAGGGCGCTGTTTTTCTGCGCATACAGCATGGAGGTCTCAATACTGTTCTGCGTTCCGAGGAAACTCTGTATCCACTTTCTCGGCCAACTGTCCGAGCCGCCAACATTGCCGCGCAGGTCATAGATCACCGCTTTGCTCCCGCGTGCTTTTGCCCCTTCCCGAGCATAGCGTGCAAGCATATTATCATATGTGCCGGAAACAAAGCTGCGGAGGGAAACATAGGTAAGACCGTCTTCCTGTATCAGGCGGTAATCCAGCGTGCCGAGGTCAACATCAAGCGGCTGACTCTCCGTCCAGTCAAGGCGATAGATTTTCGCTTTTCCAGAAGAATTTTTCAGTGTGACACTGCTCTGCACGGCGTCCTTCCGCAGCGCAAAAAGCGTCGGCTGATAAACAATGCGTCCGTCTTGCAGAAGCGTCGGCTGCACGCTGACATGTTCATCGGAGAAGCTACTCAATGTCCACCTCTCCCCGTCATTCACCATATAATAGCTGCCGTTGACATCCTTTGAAAAATAGAAGCCGTCGGCAAAGAAGTATTCATATCGCACCTGCGCTTCGATCTCTTCCGCCGCCGGTTCATAAATCACGGCATGCGCGTCGTGCGCAAGCATGAATGCGAGAGATTCCTGCAGTTTTTCTCCCAGCGCAGAAACTTTGATCTCATCATCCTGTGAGGAAAGCCATTGTGTCACAGCGTCCTCCGCTGCGTCAAACTTTTCCTGCCCAAAGTATTCGTAAGCGCCGTAAGCGCTTTGCAGCGTGCGGAACAGCAGGGAAACATCAGACTGCGCCTGTTCCTTCGACACCGTCTCCATCGCGGCATGACCTCGTAAAAGGCTCTCCACCTCGCTCTCGCTCAGCAGCCCTGCCGAGGCGGGGTCATCCGAAATCGCATCGGCAAAATCAGCCGCAGAGGGAACGTGCTCCAGTTCTGCGCGGTGAGTTTGTGAAGTCTCCACCATCAAAGAAGAAAGTTCTTCTCCTTCCGGAGCGTAGGAAAAGTCCAACGTCTGCGGTGCGCCGCAGGCTGACAAAAGCAGCAGCAAAACTATTGTGCTGCATATAGCAAATCTTTTTTTCACAAATTATCCCCCTATGGAAAGTGTGAAAGTATCATAGCAAATTAAAAACCTGTTTTCAAGCATTGACAGGGAACGTTCTTATAAAAAACAGGACACCCAGTTCGGATGTCCCGTATCTATTTGGCCTACCGAAGCAAAAAACAACGCTTTTGCGCCGTACAAGCGTTTTGCGCAGCAAAACCTTGGCGGAGGGCGAATTCACTTCGCCCGAGCATTTTAATTTCCTGCCGGAATCCAAAAAAGAGGTCACAACATATGTTGTGACCTCTTTTTTGGAGCGGGCGACGAGGCTCGCTCGCAGCACTGCCGTGCCGCGACACGCACAGCGGGCGACAAACGCCCCACTGGGGCGTTTTCTCGCTTCGCTCGCGCCCTGTTCGACCCTCTGCCCGCTGGAGCCAAAAAATAAAGGCATGACTTACGTCATGCCTTTATTTTTTGGAGCGGGCGACGAGGCTCGAACTCGCTACCTCCACCTTGGCAAGGTGGCGCTCTACCAGATGAGCTACGCCCGCGGAACAAGATGCACTATACCAGACATTTTTCGCTTTGTCAAGCATAGATTTTAGGATTCTGTTGCAAAATGCGGGGGGCTGTGATACACTTGCCCGGTAAATCGTATTTTTCAGGAGGCAGTCATGGCCACTTTACAGGAAGAGATCTCCCGCCGCCGGACGTTTGCGATCATTTCGCATCCGGACGCCGGTAAAACCACGCTGACGGAAAAGTTCCTGCTTTACGGCGGGGCGATCGCCCAGGCGGGCGAGGTCAAGGGCAAGCGCGAGCGCGCGGCAAAATCCGACTGGATGGAAATTGAAAAGCAGCGCGGCATTTCCGTCACGTCGTCAGTCATGCAGTTCCAGCACGGCGGCTACTGCATCAACATCCTCGACACGCCGGGACATCAGGACTTCTCCGAGGACACGTACCGCACACTGATGGCCGCGGACAGCGCCGTCATGGTCATTGACGGCGCAAAGGGCGTCGAGCCGCAGACGCGCAAGCTCTTCAAGGTCTGTGCTCTGCGCAACATCCCCATCTTTACCTTTATCAATAAGATGGACCGCGAGACGCGCGACCCGCTCGAGCTCTGTGAGGAGGTCGAGCGCGAGCTCGGCATCGACACCTATCCCGTCAACTGGCCGATCGGCTGCGGCAAGGAGTTTGCCGGCGTGTACGACCGCGATAAGCGCTGCATCCTGCACTTCACCGATGCGGGTCACGCCAAAAAGGCGGGCATCACGGAAATCGAGCTCGACGATCCCGCGCTTGTCGACCTGATCGGTCAGGCCCGCCGCGACACGCTCGCCGACGAGGTGGAGCTGCTCGGCGCGGGCCGCGACTTTGACCTGGACGCCGTGCGCTGCGGCAAGCTCTCCCCCGTGTTCTTCGGCAGCGCGCTCACGAACTTCGGCGTCGAGCCGTTTTTGAACGCGTTTTTAGAGATGACCACGCCGCCGCTGCCGCGCGTAAGCGACGCGGGCGAGGTGGACGTCTACTCCCCCGAGTTCTCCGCCTTTGTTTTCAAAATTCAGGCCAACATGAACAAGGCCCACCGCGATCGTCTGGCGTTCATGCGCATCTGCTCGGGCAGGTTTGAGCGCGACACGGAGTATTTCCACGTCCAGTCGGGGCGCAAGATGCGCCTTTCCCAGCCGCAAACGATGATGGCCGCCGAGCGCGAGATCGTCGACGAGGCCTACGCGGGCGACATCATCGGCGTGTTTGATCCCGGTATCTTCTCGATCGGCGACACGATCACGATGCCCGGCAAAAAGTTCCGCTTCTCCGGCATCCCGACGTTCGAGCCCGAGCACTTCATGCTCGTCTCACCCAAGGACACGATGAAGCGCAAGCAGTTCGTCAAGGGCGTGGAGCAGATCGCGCAGGAGGGCGCCATCCAGATCTTCAAAATCCCCGACAGCGGCTTTGAGGACGTGGTCGTCGGCGTGGTCGGCACGCTGCAGTCCGACGTGTTCGAATACCGCATGAAAAACGAGTACGGCGTCGACCTGCGCATGAGCGGCCTCCCCTATGAGCACCTGCGCCTGATCCGCGAGTGCCCATGCGACGTGAAGGACCTGATGCTCTGCTCGGGCTCCCGCGTGCTCGAGGACTTCAAGGGCCGCAAGCTCATCGCCTTCGGCGGCGAGTGGAGCGTGGGCTTTCTCACCAAGCACAACGAGGGTCTTATCCTCGACGACTGGCTCAGCGTGTGATTTTGCCCGAAAATTGCAAAAACATCAAAAGGAGCGCGGTTTCCGCGCTCCTTTTTGTCTGCTTTTTTGTCGAAAAAAGGTCAAATTCTCTGTTGGCAAACGTTAAGAACGCGTATTATAGTGTGAGCTGCAAAAAAAGAGTAGGTGCAGCCGCTTCGACCGCATCTCAAACGATAATAGCAAACCCGGTGAAAACCGGCGACGCAAAGCTATAGGGCCTTACCCCTGGGAACAGGGCTGGCAGCCAGTTACCGAAAGGAGATCGCCGTATGAAACGGCTGTTTCGTCATGCCTGCGCTATGCTCGCAGTGCTTCTTGTCATGTCCATGTTCACGGTTGTGAACGCCTACGCCCCTTACCTCATCGCCACGACCGACGTGCAGTTCACCTCCGGCGACGATGTGTGCAAGAAGGCCGCTGAGCTCTGCAAGGACGCCAAGACCGACATGGACAAGGTCACCGCGATCTACAACTACATCGCCGGTCACTACACCTACGACACCAAGCTCGCTAACGACATCACCTCCGGCAAGGTCAGCAAGTACATCCCCGACACCGCTGCCACCCTGAACAGCGACAAGGGCATCTGCTACGACCTCGCGTCCCTCTTCGCCGCCATGTGCCGCAGCCAGGACATCCCCTGCACCCTCACCAAGGGCTGCGCCGGCAGCAGCTACCACGCCTGGAACAAGGTCAACGTCAGCGGCAACTGGTACCAGATCGACATGACCTATGCCGTCACCAAGCGCGTCATCAACGAGACCTCCTTCGCCGGCTGCGTCTCCCCCCTGACCTACTCCCAGCAGAGCGACACGCTCGCCGTGTCCGCGGTGGCGTAAACCCTCACAATTCGTCGAAAGACGGCGGCAGATATTCTCTGCCGCCGTCTTTTCTGCGCGGTATTAGTTCTGTTAATATCATTTTTGAAAATCGCCTTGCGTTTTGGGCAAATCTGGTATACTGTGAACATAAAATATTGGCAAACGCAAATATCTGTGCGGCTCGCAGAAGAGCAACTGTACAGAAAAAGGCACAGCAGGCGAAAGCCTGTGTCGCAAAGCCACGGATCTAAACGGCGCTCGCGCCGCACGGCAGCCGGTTGCCAAATGCAGATCGTCTCCCCCTTCTTCGCGCCGTACAGGCAGAAGAAGGAGGATTTTTTTATGTATGGGAAGAAAACAGGAAAGCGGCTGCTTTCGTGGGTCCTGGTGCTCATCATGGCCCTGTCGATGCTGCCGCTGAACGTGCTGGCCGACGAGGTCGGCGGAGATAGCGTAATCTACGGCCATTACGAAGGCAACAACTGGACCTCAGGCCCAGACGCCAATGCGCCTTCTCTGCCCGAGGGCGTTGATTCCGTCAGCAAGACCGCTGTGCCTACCGGCAACCCCAACGAGTACAGGGTCAAGCTGGAAGTGCAGATGCACACGACCACCACGACTCATACCAGCTACGCGCAGGCCGCAGCGGTGCTCGTCATCGATACCTCCGGCCCGATGGGCGAGGGTTGCCAAAAATGGTGGCATACTCACAACTCTAATTGCCCCCTCCCGCTTGAAGGATGCCAAGGCTGCGGCCATCAATTTCCTTGATAGCTATAAAGTCGGCGGCACCGGCCGCTATGTTGCGCCGGTCGATTTCAATACAAACGCAACAGTAGCAGACGCGGGCTGGCAGGATGTTTCCACCGAGGCGGGTCATACCGCTATTCTGACCGCCATCAACGACCTGAAACCCGACGGCGGCACCAATCTGGATGACGGTCTGCAAAACGCAAACCTGTTATTTGCAAAATCTAATGTTCAGGAGATTGACTCCAAGAACATTATCGCTCTGACCGTCGGTGAGCCGACGTACTATATGACGAAGGATATTTTTGGCAACCCCACCGTTGGAGGTTTCGGCAACTCATGTACTAAGGAGGTCTTCGAGGCAGCCGCGAATACAGCTGCATCTATTTGCAATAGTGGCACTACGCTCTACTCCATCTGCTTTGGTGCTGCCAACGAGGACGTGAAGAATCCTAACACAGGTGCATATATCAGTCTCTTCGAATATCTGAACACCTATATCGCCCTCAACAAGACCTACTCTGCTAATGACTTCTCCGGGTTGAAGGACGCTTTCGACGCGATCTTCTCAAGCATCACCCCCGGTCTTTCCAGCGGCACGGTCCACGACTCGCTGCCTGACGGCGTGACCTGCACCAGCGGTGATTTCGAAGGAAACCGGAATTTGACCGGTGCTACCGGCGAGCCGGGCGAGGGCGGCGTTACCACTTACACCTACACCAAGACCTACACCGTCAAGATCGACCCCACGGCAGTCGATGCCGAGCAGTACGATGGCTACTACCCCCTCAACGGTCCCACGACCCTGACGGTCAAGGGTAGCAATGACGAGGATGTCACCATCGACTTCCCCATCCCCGCCGGTAAAGTCACATTGCAGAAGTACAATCTGTCCATCAACTACAAATACGCCGATGGTACTGAGGCTAAGCCGACTCACACCGAGTCCCTCACGTATGGCAGCTCCTACAGCGTTGCCAGCCCCCTGATCACCGGCTACACCGCTGACAAGCTTACTGTCTCCGGCAGCATGTCCGATAGCGATGTCACGGTCGATGTTACCTTCACTGCCAAAGATTACACCGTCACCTACGAGTCCAACGGCGGCAGCACGGTTCCTTCTCAGACCGTTAAGTACAACGAAACGGCTAACAAGCCCGCCGATCCCACCAAGAGCGGCTACACCTTCGCTGGCTGGTACACCGAGGAGAAGCTCACCAACAAGTACGACTTTGCTGCTCCCGTGACCGGGAACATCACCCTCTACGCCAAGTGGACGCGCAACTACGCCCCGCGCCCCTACACGCCGCCCGCCGTCGTGATCCCCGACGATGACGCGCTCGGTCTGAACACGACGAATCACTTCGTCTATATCGTCGGTTACGGCAACGGTAAGGTCCGCCCGCAGAACAACATCACCCGCGCCGAGACCATGACGCTCGTCAACCGCGTGCTGAACCGTCTGCCCGAGACCGAGGATGATCTTCTCCCGAACATGACGGTCTGGACGGACAACGCGAACCCGAAGGCCTGGTATTACCTCGCCGTTCAGGAAGCGACGAACAGCCACTACTACAAGTTCAAGACGAACTCCCAGTATGAGAAGTGGAGCGAGCTGCGCGAGACCCGCGACTGGACGCAGCTGGAAAAGTAAGCCAAAATCCCTCCACCCCCTATTGTAAAAGGAAGAACCGCTCGCAAGAGCGCTTCTTCCTTTTTTGCACTCCCCTCGCGATCTCAAAATCCATTGACAAAGCGAGCGTTCCTGTGTATCATATCAACATACTTATAAGATAGGATTTATCTCAATGACCACTATTTACGCGGACAACGCCGCGACGACCCAAATGAGCCGTGCCGCGATCGACGCCATGCTCCCCTATCTGGAGACGATCTATGGCAACCCCTCAAGCCTGCATTCCGTCGGCCGGCAGGCGGCCGGGGCGCTGCTCAGCGCGCGCGACCGCATCGCAAAATGCCTGAACGCTTCCCCGCGCGAAATTTACTTCACCTCCGGCGGCAGCGAGGCCGACAATCAGGCCATTCTCTCCGCCGCGCGCCTCGGCGAACGCAAAGGCAAAAAGCACATCATTTCGACCGCGTTCGAGCACCACGCCGTGCTGCACACGCTGAAAAAGCTTGAAAAAGAGGGCTTCACCGTCGAGCTTCTCCCCGTCGGCCCCATTGGTACCGTGACGGCGCAGCAGGTCAAGCGCGCCATCCGCGAGGACACGTGCTTAGTTTCCGTCATGTACGCCAACAACGAGATCGGCTCCATCCTGCCGATCAGCGCGATCGGCGCCGTCTGCCGCGAGGCGGGCGTGCTGTTCCACACCGACGCCGTGCAGGCCGCCGGTCACCTGCCCATCGACGTCAAGGCGCAGAACATCGACCTGCTGTCACTCTCCGCGCACAAGTTCCACGGGCCGAAGGGCACCGGCGTGCTGTACGCCCGTCAGGGCGTCTTCCTGACGAACCTCATCGAGGGCGGCGCGCAGGAGCGCGGCAAGCGCGCGGGTACGGAGAACATCCCCGCCATCATGGGCATGGCTGCGGCGCTCGAAGACGCCTGCGCGCACCTCGACGAGAACGCGAAAAGGGTCAGCGCTCTGCGCGACCGTCTAATCGATGGCCTGTCCAAGATCCCGCACAGCGCGCTCAACGGCGATCCCGTGAATCGCCTGCCCGGCAACGTGAGCTTCTGCGTCGAGGGCGTCGAGGGCGAAAGCCTGCTGCTTCTTCTCGACGCAAAGGGCATCTGCGCGTCGTCCGGCAGCGCGTGCACATCCGGCTCGCTCGACCCAAGCCATGTGCTGCTGGCCATCGGCCGCCCGCATGACGTGGCGCACGGCTCGCTGCGCCTGAGTCTGTGCGAGGGGAACACCGACGAGGAAATCGACCGTATCCTCGATGCCGTGCCCGAGGTCGTGGAATACTTACGCGGCATGTCCCCGCTGTGGAAGGACCTCGTCAGCGGCAAAAAGCCGTTCACTTTATAAGCACGCGGCAAAATAAGGCAAAACGATAAACGCGGCATCGTTTCTCACAGGGGACATTCCCTGCGCCAATGCTCATGTACGGTAGAGAAGCACAAGACATGGATAGCCAGCCCTGCCACTATTCCGAAGTCAGGGGAACGCAATAGAAAAATTCATAGCTGTATGCTATACTTAATTAGCATTTGAACATATCAAGCTGACACAGCAATCTCTTTGCTTGCCGTTAATGCGCGTCTACCAATAGTCCGCAGAAAGCAAGAGTAGCGTAAAGGTATAAAAATTTCAAACTTCTTTGTAACGAAATTCCGATTTCTCCGTCTAACCTATGAAGCTGAAGGAGGTGATGACAAGTATGGACTATGAAAAGCTCTATAAAGCCTACTATTTACAGGTATACTCGTATACTATTTCTCTTGCCAAAAATCGTGAGATAGCAGAGGAAATCACGCAGAACACATTCTATAAGGCTGTTTCTACAACATCACAATTCAAAGGTAAGTCAGATGAATTGACATGGCTCTGCTCCATAGCAAAAAACCTTTACCATGATGAAATGCGAAGCCGTCAGCGAGTAGCTGATGTGAGTGAAATCAATGACTTGCCATCAAATGAAAATGTTGAGAACTCAGTTACAGATTCTGACATGGCGTTCCGCATACACCTCGTTCTTCACCGTTTGGAAGAACCATACAAAGAAGTCTTTCAGCTTCGCGTATTCGGGGAACTATCTTTTTCACAAATCGCTGCAATTTTTGGAAAAACAGAATCATGGGCGAGAGTTACTTATCATCGTGCAAAGCTAAAAATTCAAGAAAGGATGGATGAAAAGCATGAGTAAACAATGCGATATTGTTCGAGATATTCTTCCGCTGTATGTTGACGGTGCTTGCAGCGAAGCAAGCGCAGAGATGGTAAAAGAGCATTTGAACGCCTGTGCTGACTGTAACGCAATTTATCAGAAATTGCTTTCTCACACGAGCGAAGATGTTCTTCACGAAGAAAGCGAAAGCGTTATTATGCGCCATGAGGCAAAAGAAAAGCAGAGAGGCAGAAAAAAGATAACGATTGCTGTTCTCGTTTCCATCGCTCTTTGTATCATTGCAATTTTTACAGCTCTCTTTCTGTTACCTATAAACATTGCTTATGAGCCTGTCAAAATCGACTTCCCATTTGAGGTTGAAGATGTCGAAAACGTTGAAATGTACCACTATGACGGAGTGCCTGCATCAGCAGAAAAGAAAGTAGTTGTTGCTGAAAATGATATAAAGACCCTGTATGATAAGTTCAAGGGCTTATCCCTAAAAGACAAAACGACTGAGGAAACTGCCGGAGCAGATGTGACCAGCTTTAGATTTAACCTCTCAGATGGAACAAGCTACGATTTGATTTACGCCTGCTATGGGGTTAAAAACGGCGAATTGAAGTCAGCAGCAGGCGGTTTTAAGTATTTCACAAGTGCGGATATCGGCTCTTATTGGAACAATTTGAATACGGAACTTGAGGCAATTCCTATCAATGAGAGTGAATTGCCGTGAGCAGATAGCAAACCCAGCCGAGCCTGTCAACGGTCAAGATGAACGGCGCAAATGCGCCGCCGTTGACAGCCCCGCCCGTCTTTGCTGTTCGGTAATCAAGAGGGCGACAGCACAAGATGCTGCCGCCCTCTGCCATTATTCAGAAAGGGGGATTTTCCATGACCGAACACGAAAAGTATCAAGAACATATCCGGCATACACACGATGCCTTTTGCAAGACTGTTATTCGCCACGCTGCCATAGACGCAGCCCGGAGCATACGGAGCCGCCGCAAGCGGGAAATCTCGCTTGAATATCTGATAGAAGAAAAACACTATCCATTCAGTACCACAGATAAATACTTTGCGGAGCAATCCGGCATGACCAGCTATCCGCTTTTCGTCTGTGGTCAGATGGTGCTTTTGGAAAGTCCAGAGCTTGCCGCAGCCCTGTCCGCACTATCACAGATGGAACAGGAAATCATTTTCTTGTACTACTTCCAACGATTGACGCATAGGGAGATTGGACGGAGATATGGACGGGCTGGCAACACAACCGGGCGGCGTATTCAGATGATTTTACGGCGGCTACGGGCAGAGTTGGAGGGCTTGTCCTATGAGCCAGCTACTTTCCTATGAAACAATCGTTAAGGCAAGCGAGGGCGACCCGGAAGCTGTTGCCGCCGTCCTATCCCATTATGCCGGATATATCCGCTCTTGTGCGAAAATGGACGGACAGATTAACACGGATATGCAGGAGCATATCGTCAGGCAACTGATAGAAAGCCTGTTGAAGTTCCGCTTTGACCGCTAAACAGAAAAGTTGTATAATTAGAGCCTGACAAATTAAACTTCAATGAGGGTAGAGCAAATGGAACAGATTATCAATTATAGAGACATACCCACAGATAAAAGGATTGACATATTAAATGCTCTTGAGCGAATAGGTTTTTTTCCGGCATACGGCGGCGTGAGAACAATGCAGCAAATTATGGAAAAGTCAGTTCCAGGTTCAGGCCCACAATTCTATTTCGTTTTCCGTGAAAATGAGTTGATAGGGTACAATTTTCTCATTGGGGACACTAAGAAATATAAAGCGTTCCCATGGCTTGCTATTAGCAATATGGATGAGCAGAAGTTGACTGTTTGTGAAGAACTGATGAAAATACAAATTGCCTTTTTTGAAGAACTCGGAATGCAAAAGATAGCAGATCATTGCGTTAGGATTATGGAAGATTACAGAAAAGGAATTGGAAAGCAGAAAGAAAGCGATTGCAGATAAATTCCATTTGAAAAACGGCTGACAATTTAATACCGCCGCCCATCACAGCGGCAGATAAGCAGTAAATCTTGAAAAGGTTTACTGCTTTTTTTGCGCCCATTTTCAAAAATCTTTGGCAAACCACACCGCCGGATTGTTGTAGGGAGCAGACAGGGAAAACAAAAAAATTTCCGTGCGTTTGCCAAAACGCCCCCTTTTCACCGTTGTAGTGGTGAACAGCGGGCAGAACACGCCGCCGCAATCGCTATATTGGTGGAGCAAGCCAGTATATCCGCAAACCAGAGCCGCCGAGGAAAGCGGTAGTTTTTTAGAGCAAGATTCTACCACGGTGCCAAAATCCGCATATCTGCGGTTTTGCCCCCTTTGGTAAATCTTGTTGGGGAGTGCCTTCCCCAAACCCTGCTCATGCGCCCTGTCGGGCGAGAAAGGAGGTCAACGCTTGAAGAAAAAATACAACACACCCCACCGCTGCCATGTGGTCAAAACCCGCATGACCGAGGAAGAATACGCCGACTTTACCGAGCGGCTGAAACACTATGACATGAGCCAAGCCGAATTTATCCGGCAAGCCATTACACGGGCGACCATTCGCCCCATCGTTACCGTTTCCCCGGTCAATGATGAACTGTTGTCCGCCGTTGGCAGGCTGACCGCCGAATACGGAAAAATCGGCGGCAACCTTAATCAGATCGCCCGTGCCCTCAACGAATACGGAACGCCCTACAATACGCTGTCCGTTGAAGTGCGAGCCGCCATTTCCGACCTTGCCGCCTTGAAGTTTGAAGTCTTGCGAAAGGTAGGTGACGCTGTTGGCAACATTCAAGCATATCAGCTCTAAAAATGCGGACTACGGTGCAGCCGAGCAGTATCTAACCTTTGAGCATGACGAGTTTACCATGAAGCCCACCCTTGACGAAGCCGGGCGGCTCATACTTCGGGAGGATTACCGAATAGCCACGCTGAACTGCGGCGAGGAAGATTTTGCCGTTGCCTGTATGCGGGCAAATCTCCGATACGGCAAGAACCAAAAACGGGAAGATGTGAAAAGCCACCACTATATCATTTCCTTTGACCCACGGGACGCAGCGGACAACGGCTTGACCGTAGACCGGGCGCAAGCATTGGGCGAGGAATTTTGTGCCGAGCATTTCCCAGGACACCAAGCCATTGTCTGTACCCACCCGGACGGACACAACCACAGCGGCAATATCCATGTTCACATTGTTATCAATTCTCTGCGTATTGAGGAAGTACCCTTACTGCCCTACATGGACAGACCGGCAGATACCCGTGCCGGGTGCAAGCACCGCTGTACGGACGCTGCTATGGAATACTTCAAAGCCGAGGTCATGGAGATGTGCCACCGGGAAAATCTCTATCAGATTGACCTATTGCATGGCAGCAAAAACCGCATTACCGAGCGTGAGTATTGGGCGCATAAAAAAGGACAAGCCAAACTTGACAAGGAAAATGCCGCCCTTGCAGCCGAGGGGAAGCCTGTAAAGCAGACCAAGTTTGAAACCGACAAGGCGAAGTTGCGGCAGACCATACGGAATGCCATGAGCGAAGCGACCACCTTTGACGAGTTTTCCGCTTTACTTCTGCAACAGGGCGTGACCGTCAAAGAGAGCCGAGGGCGATTGTCCTACCTTACCCCGGACAGAACGAAACCCATTACCGCCCGAAAACTGGGAGATGATTTTGACCGTGGTACTGTTCTTACTCTTTTGGGGCAGAACGGACA
>ENA-UEQH01000127-UEQH01000127.1-human-gut-metagenome-genome-assembly--contig:-NODE-127-length-44520-cov-43.257678_pt1 | contig 44520 bp, 27 predicted proteins | sample MGYA00242945_ERZ507943 | MGnify/ENA primary metagenome ERZ507943 (study PRJEB26167, sample SAMN06115418) | human gut metagenome | host: Homo sapiens | place: China:Hubei | collected 2015-03-06... | reverse complement strand
GCTGGGGAGCCTCGGCTATAGGAGTATCTTTAATAACCGGTTCTGCCGGTACCGGTGCCAGCGGAATTGGAGCAGTCTGTACAGGTTCTTTTGCTGCCAGAAGCGTATCTGCCGGTTGTGGCTGTACCACGTTATTGATAGAATCCTGTCCGCCAGTCAGCATGCTGGTCAGATTTATAACGATTTTCTTCTCTTTCTCTTCTTCCTCTTTTGCCTTCAGGTATTTTTCTACATCCCCTTCTTTAGGCTTCTTGCGTCCTAAACCCACGGCATCCTTTACGATGTAAGAGAATACCCGGAACAAGTCGCCTTTCCGTACTACGATATTCTGGCACTTGTCGTCTATTACGTCCCAGATTTCCTGCACATCCTTAGGTTCCATGTGCAAACGCTTGGCAAACACTTCAATTACATGTGCCTGCAGCATGTTGATGGATTTTTGCTGTGCCAGCGATACGGCCTCATTATCATCCGTCGCTATTTCCACTACGTCTGCGTAAATGGCATTCTCACTCAGTTTTATCTCATTGATTTCAGCCCGCTTAGCAGCTTCATCATCCGGCACTTGCTCTTGGGCAACAGCCGGAACAATACCTGTCATTCCTAAAAGGAATAAAAGTCCAACTCTACTTTTCATCGCTCTTGGTTTTCTGAATAAAATGATTTTATATTGTGTATGGGTATATAACTGTATAATGTTGCGTTAATACTACTCCCCGAGGGGTCCGTAAACAGAGACGCATCTGCACGGAAGGTCATAATGTGCTGGTATCCCAATTGTTCATTATTGGCTACTACCACGCCTTCTATGCCTTCAGCATCGGCTTTACTGATGCCCGTGTATATGTTGCATCCCTTTGACCGCATGTAACCTATAAGTTGGCTCAACGGACAAGTAAAGTTTTTCTTCTTGTTACCATACAAACTCTGTGTAACTGCTACCGACACATCATTCCGGACAGGTTCTCCGTTAAACAGAGTATAAACAGATTCCGGCATATAAGCACTATCGAATAAAGGTTGCAGTCTGCGCTTACCAGATAAATTGTCCGAAACATAATAAGAGGTAGATAAAATAGACTCTGAATTGAATGTTTCTCCTTTTCTTATCAGAATATTGTCCTTATAAACACTCAGTCCATCCTCTGACAGACTGGAAGGCGGACAATCATAATCGGACAGTACTTCACTGAATCTATTTTCTGATTCCATTTTGGTATAGCCGGTAAGCAGTTCGTAACTGATAGGAAATACCATGCGAAGCAATTCCAGCTTGCCCGATTTAAACTGCACGGATGCAAAATTAAACTGTGTAGCAAAATTCACTTCTATTTGCGAAGTGTACTTATTTACGAATTGTTTTAAAGAGCCCAATAAATTACCCGCAGTTGAAGAGTTCATCGAGATTTTCACTCTGTCTTCCCACAGTTTGCGTTTCATAGCCTGCTCATCCAGCAATACCAGTTCCAGAATATACCGTTCTACAAAACGAGAAAAAAAAGCAAGCTGTCCGTCTCCCTGTTTCAAGGCTGACTGAAAAAGACTGAAACCTATCTGATTGATTACCCCTTTATCATTGGCCGAAGCGTAGACCTTTTTGTTCAAAGAAACTGACACCATTTGATATTCGCCTGCTTTGCCCAATGGAACACCTTGTTTTTCCAGTTTCACTCCCAGTTCAAACAAATGCTTGTTGCTATATCGGGCCGACTCCTGTGCTGTTTGTCCGAATGCAAACAACGTGCTCAAGAGTAAAAGCAGCATACACACTCTTCTCATTCTTTATAATTATTAAAAACACGAGCGAATTTAAGTTTTATTTATAATCATTACTTGTCAAATCGTACAATGATGCTACTTTTTTACAAATAGACATCAATTTTTATTGATATATGTAAAGAATAGCAAACATTATAGAGAGCTAAATATGATTATATCAACAAAGAAATACATCTGTACTTATATTGCTTATCATTACTAAGACATACTTATAGTACAAAAGTGATCTGCTTTTTGCATAAAAAAGAGAAATATTCATCTTATCAATGATGCAGTTAACAGTCAATGTCTAATATAGATAGAAGAAAAAAAGCATCCGGCGGATATTGAACCACCGAATGCTTTTCAATAAATGTATATTTTACAGAACACCCTTTACGGGTAGATTTACTTCATGCCACGCGCCTTATAAATCCGTTCCTTGGCATTGTTGATAGCCTGAAACTTCTCCTCGGCCGCCTTACGGATATCCTCACCCAGCGTAGCTACACGGTCGGGGTGATGCTTCAGCGCCAGACGGCGATAGGCAGCACGCACCTCATCATCGGTAGCCGACGGACTGACCTCCAGTACCTTGTAAGCCTCATCCAGCGAGTTACCCTTCAGGTTCAGCATCGAGTCGACTTCCTGCAACGAGAGTCCCATGGCCAATGCCACTTCCTTCAGCGCTTCAATCTCTTCGGCGCAGACATTGCCATCGCTCTGTGCAATGCGGGCCAGGAAGCTGAGGAGCTGCAGACGCTCTTCATAGCTCAGGTTCGCGGCAATCTGTGCACCGCAGTCGTGTATGGTACGCTTGAAAGCCGAAGGGTCCGTACGGTCCATCTGCTTGCGCTGTTCGAAGAGGTTAAGCAGAATTTGCTCGCCCTGCGCTACGGCCGCGTCACCAAAGTTCGTGCGCAGGAACTGACGCACAAACTCCATTTCGCTGTGCATGATGCGCCCGTCGGCACGGATGATGTACGAAGCCATGACCAGCAGCGAAAACAAAAAGCTGTTGCGCTGACCGGCATAGCCATCCTGTGCCGAATAGCCGCCGTTCTCCTCTACCAGGTCGGGGGCGCTGGCTGCTGTATCAAACAAAGAGCCGATGGCGAATCCTGCCAACGCTCCGAGCGGTCCCATGGCCATAAAGCCCATCACACCGCCTATCCATTTTCCATATCCCATAGTTATTTTTCTGTTTTTATTGTGTTATTGATGAATCGTTTTATCCGTCAGTACATATCCCGAACCTTCTTTACGCACCTGCCCCTGCTCTACCAGCAGCGCCAAGGCTCTGGAAAGCGACGGACGGGCCACGCCCATGATGAAAGCCACATCCTGAATGTTCTGAATCGTCCCGTTGCACTTCAGGAAACTCAGCACGCGCGTTGACAGGCTCTGCAAGGCAAATTCGTTGAGCTTTCGGCTCAGAAACAGACTGCGGTCGGAAATGAGGCGCAGAAAATTGCGCAGCACGGCGGCGTCTTGTTCCATAATGTCCAGAAAGCGCTCGCGCGAAAGGCTCCACACGGTACAGGCGGTTTCGGCTTTCAGGGTCACGGGGAAACGGTTTTCGGAACCGTAAACGAAAGCCGGTGCCAGCACTTCGGGGGCCTTGAGGGTTTCTATCTTGAGTTCCTTTCCTTCGGCATTGGTCATGCAGGCCGTAAGACTGCCGCTGCATAAAAGAAGCAACGAACGGCAAGGGCTGTCCTGCAGGGCCAGCAGATGTCCCGGAGCATATTGATTCAGGCGACTGTCGGTAGAATCGAGCAATGCCTGCAGCAAGGGACGGTTGCATCCTTCGAACAAGGGGAAGTCAAAAATATCGTAGGTTTCCATACTTTTTCAATCTTCAGTAGTAGCTACTTCTGTTATTTCCCCCCCCTTCCACGTATTCAATACGCACGGGATGGACAGCCGGAATACGCTCGCCCAACAGGTGCAGATAGGAAATGCCATGCTCCGTCTTGCTGACAAGCGGAAGCGTACCGCGTTTGTGTCCGTCTACCTTCAGCGTCGCTGGACGGTTTTTCCGCCACAGAACGGTAACTTCGTGCCATTTATCGTCATTGATGCGGAGCTGCTTGCGTGTGAGGGGAAGCTTGTACATGCATTCATAGCGTGCCACGGTATCGGTGGGATTGAACCAGCGGTCGTTCAAGACCAGATTGACGGTAGCAGCCTGTGCCGGCAACTGAATGCGCAGGGATACAGCCCCATCGGGCGAAGCCGGAAAGTTCCATACGGCGCCATCGTTGTCCTGCACCAGCGAGTCGTTAGGCGTATAGCCCAACTGCAACAGCTTTGCACCGGGCCGGTCGGGATGCTGCACCAGTATCGGTTCTTCCTGACGGTTATAGCAGCAGTGTCCGGCAATGCCTTTGTAATAGCGGAAAGCCGACCAGTCGGTCAGTCCGTCGCTAAAGTCGCAGCTGCGTCCCGGTTCGTACAGCCAGTCCACGTCAAACAGCAGCATGCGGCGGCACTTGCGATGCTGCCCCACTGCTACCAGCACTTTGCCGGGAGCTACCTCTACAGCCTGTACCTGATGCACACTCTTGTCTTCACCCACACGGGTATCGCCAAAGATGCGTGCATTGCGTTCCGGATTCAGCAAGAGTTCGCGGAATCCTTTCCAAGTGCGACCGTCATCGTCTGATATGGCTGCATGTACGGCATCGCGGTTGGTAAATACATCGTCCCACACGCCGTTTGCGGTGGGCAGCTCGGGCAGTGGTGTGGTATTGCACCAGAAAAACAGCAGTCGCCCGTCGCCCAGCCGATACAGCGTAGGCATGGTGATGGTACCATAGAAAGGCGAAGGTTCTGCCGGACTCCAGGTCTCGCCTCCGTCGGAAGAGAACGACTGGTAGTGACGGTCCTGCGAAGTACGCATAATCATCCAGAGCCGTCCGTCCTGCAGTTCAACGATGGTAGGTTCCACAGCCCCGTGATTCCAGCGGATGCCTTGATGAAAGCCGCCTTTTTCGTGATTGGGAGCATTGACCTGCTGAGAAGCCTTCCAAGTGCGGCCGTCATCGTCCGAATAGTAGACAAATGCTCCGCTGCGGTCGGTGCGGTGCACTCCCGAAATGATGCGCTTGCCGCCACGGATAAATACCGGCGGCTTGTTCATGATGCCCGCCTTGTCGTCTATCTTTACAATCGTACGTCCGCCTTTCAGTCCCCCTTCGGTGCGCATCGCATACACTCCGTCTGCCGTACAGAAAATGCGGATGTACTCACCGCTTAGCGGCGAACGCTGGTCGGCGTACACAAGTTCACGCGGCAAAGAAACGCTCTTCCAGGTCAGTCCGTTGTCTTTACTCGACAGATACATGGGACGTGCATCCTGGTAGTTCTCACCGTAATTATAATGACGCAACTCACCGTCCGGCATTTTGGAAAGACCGATATAGGCATCGCTTGGCGGGATGCCTACCACCACAGGAGCATAAACGCTGTCAAGCGTAGCAGGTATCCGCTGCGCAAAAGCGGTAGTCAGCATGCTTCCGGCACAAATAGCCAGTAATAATTTCTTCTTCATTTGTTTTTCAGGGTATTATCAATTAATGAATGTCAAAACAGGCTGCAAACCTCGGCACGGCTCGCCTTGATGAGGTCGGCCGGTGCAATCTTTATCTGCAAGCCACGTACTCCGGCACTGACGTAGATGAACGGATGGTCGTTGCACGTCGGATGGATATACGTAGGGAAATGCTTCTTCATACCGATGGGCGAACAGCCGCCGCGGATGTAGCCCGTAAGGGGCAGCAACTCCTTCATCGGGATAAGGTCGCACTTCTTGTTACCGGAAACCTTGGCTGCCATTTTAAGGTCTATCTCGTGCTCGCCGGGGATGACGCACACAAAGTAACCCGACTTGTCGCCGTGCAGCACCAGTGTCTTGAATACCTGTTCGATGTCCTCGCCCAAGCTGGCTGCCACATGGATGCAGCTCAGGTCGTTCTCGTCTACTTCATACGGAATCAGTTCGTATGCTATCTTGTCTTTGTCCAGCAGCCGTGCTGCATTGGTCTTTGCTATCTTCTCTTTTGCCATAGTTTTTTATGCTTGCGGGTCCTGCGGTTTGCAGGCCTCCAGTTCTTCCTGAATAAATTTAGGCGTATAACCCTCCTTGCAGCGTGCCACTTCCTCGGGTGTTCCGCACGAGAGCAGACGTCCGCCGTTGCGTCCGCCATCAGGTCCCATATCGATGATATAGTCGGCCATCTTGATGACATCCAGGTTATGTTCAATCACAATCACCGTGTTGCCTTTCTCCACCAATCGGTTCAGCACGTCCATCAGCACACGGATGTCCTCAAAATGAAGTCCGGTAGTAGGCTCGTCCAGAATATAGACTGTCTTGCCCGTATCGCGTTTGGCCAGTTCGGTAGCCAGTTTTACACGCTGGCTCTCACCGCCCGAAAGCGTGGTCGAAGGCTGTCCCAGCTTGATGTATCCCAGTCCCACTTCCTGCAGCACCTTGATTTTGTTCAGTATCTGCGGAACGTTCTCAAAGAACTCCACGGCACGGTTGATGGTCATGTCGAGCACGTCGGCAATGGACTTTCCTTTGTAACGCACTTCCAGCGTTTCACGGTTATAGCGCTTGCCGTGGCATACCTCACAAGGTACCAGCACATCCGGCAGGAAATTCATTTCGATGGTCTTATAGCCGTTTCCGCCACAGGCTTCACAGCGTCCGCCTCCTACATTGAACGAGAAGCGGCCCGGCTTGTAGCCGCGGATTTTGGCTTCGGGAAGCTCGACAAACAAATTGCGGATATCGGAGAATACGCCGGTATAGGTGGCCGGATTGGAACGCGGTGTACGTCCCAGAGGCGACTGGTCTACGTTCACTACCTTATCAATATGCTCCAGTCCCTCGATGCTGTCGTATGGCAACGGGTCCTGCAGCGAACGGTAGAAATGCTGCGAGAGAATGGGCTGCAAGGTATCGTTAATCAGCGTCGACTTGCCACTGCCCGATACTCCGGTTACACAGATAAAGCATCCCAGCGGGAAGTCCACGTCTACCCCCTTCAGGTTGTTGCCGCGTGCTCCCTTCAGACGGAGCAGCTTGCCGTTGCCCGGGCGGCGCTGTGCCGGCGGAATCAGCTGCAAGTCACCGTTCAGGTAGCGTGCCGTAAGCGTATTCTGCTTCAGCATCTCTGCCGGAGTGCCCTGAAAGACGACTTCGCCTCCCAATCGTCCGGCCTTGGGTCCCATATCTACAATGTAGTCCGATGCCAGCATCATGTCCTTGTCGTGCTCTACCACGATGACCGAGTTGCCCGAGTCGCGCAAAGCCTTGAGAGAGTTGATAAGGCGAAGGTTATCGCGCTGGTGCAGACCGATACTGGGTTCGTCCAGGATATATAGCACGTTGACCAGCTGCGAACCGATCTGGGTAGCCAGACGGATGCGCTGACTCTCACCACCCGAGAGCGTTACCGATGCGCGGTTGAGCGAAAGGTAATCCAGTCCCACATCGAGTAGGAATTTGAGGCGGGTGCGGATTTCCTTCAGAATTTCCGAAGCAATGATACGCTGCTTGTCGTCCAGCTTTTCTTCCACACCGTCCAGCCATTCGTACAGCTCGCCGATGTCCATGGTAGCTAACTGGTAGATATTCTTGTCGAGGATGCGGAAATGAAGCGCTTCGCGGTTGAGGCGTGCTCCCTTACACTCCGGACACACGTCGGTACGCGCAAACTGGTCGGCCCATTTCTGTGCCGTGGCCGAGGCTTCTTTTTCCTGCATCAGCTGGATGTATTTCACAATACCGTCGTACGTCACGAAATAGTCCGAAGTGGTATGCACCAGCGTACTCTTGATGCGGAGCCGTTCGTCCGAGCCGTACAGCATATCGTTTATGGCATCCTCGGGAAGCTCGGCTACCGGAGTCTTCAGGGTAGCATCGTATTTTTCGAGCAATGCTTCGAGCTGCCAGAATATCATCACATTCTTATATTTGCCCAAGGGTGCCAGTGCTCCTTCGTAAACAGAAAGCGAACGGTCGGGTATCACCTTATCTACATCAATAAGGTTCACATAGCCCATTCCCTTACAGCGCGGACAGGCACCCTGCGGTGAGTTGAACGAAAAATTATGCGGAGCAGGCTCCCGGTACGACAGTCCCGTAACCGGACACATCAGCCGCTTGCTGTAATGGCGGACGCTTTCTGTCTGCGCATCCAGAATCATCAGCAGTCCGTCGCCCTGTTGCATGGCGATGGCTACGCTCTGAGCCAGACGCTTCTCTTCTTTCTCGGTCACTACGGTCTTGTCAATCACCACTTCGATGTCGTGATTCTTGTAGCGGTCCAGCTTCATACCGTGCACTATCTCGGTGATGTTGCCGTCTACACGCACATACAGATACCCCTTGCGGCGCACCTGCTCGAAGAGTTCCTTGTAGTGTCCCTTACGCGTACGCACTAGCGGAGCAAGGATGTAGATACGCTTGCCTTTATAGTCGCGGTGAATGAGGTCCAGAATCTGCTCCTCGGTATACTTCACCATCTTCTCGCCGGAGAGATAGGAATAGGCCGTACCGGCACGGGCATAGAGCAGACGCAGGTAATCGTACACCTCGGTCGTGGTTCCCACCGTAGAACGGGGATTCTTGTTGGTAGTTTTCTGTTCGATGGAAATCACCGGACTCAGACCGGTTATCTTGTCCACATCCGGACGCTCCATTCCCCCCAAGAAGTTTCGGGCATAGGCCGAGAAGGTTTCGATATACCGCCGCTGTCCTTCGGCAAACAAGGTATCGAAAGCCAGCGAAGACTTGCCGCTGCCACTCAGACCGGTTATTACCGTCAGGCTGTTGCGAGGAATCTCCACATCAATGTCTTTTAGGTTGTGCACGCGGGCGCCATACACATGTATCGTATCTTTTTCTTCTGTCATAACTATCTTTTTACGGCTTATTCATGCAAATTTAACGGTTCTGGGGGAATTATTGTGTTTTACCCAAGTTTTTTTTGTACTTTTGCTCATCAATACTTGATTAAGATAAGAATATGAAATTTTTTCAGACAATATGCCTTTCACTGGCACTGGCTGCGGGCAGTCCGCTTTCGCCGATTTGGGCGCAGGACGGCCAGGGTTATTTCCTGCATACAATCGAGAAGGGACAGAGTCTCTACTCCATTGCAAGTATGTATAATCTGACGGTACAGGACATCGTACGTCTTAATCCCGGTGCCGACCAGGGCATCCGTGCGGGTGCTACGCTGAAAATTCCGCAACAGCAGCAGGCTGCCGACGGAAAGAAGCAGTTTCACACCATCCAGCCGAAGGAAACGCTGTATCAGCTGACGCAGAAATACGGAGTATCGGCACAGGCTATCTGTGATGCCAACCCGGGACTGAGTGCCAGCAATTTCCGCATCGGACAGGTTATCCTGATTCCGGCACGCACAGCCGAGAACACACCGGTCACAGAGGCAGTACAGACTACTCCCGAGCAGAAACAGCAGCCTCAAGAGCAAAAGTGGAAAGAAATGCATCGCGTTGAGAAAAAGGAAACCATTTTCAGTATCTGCCGCATGTATGGTGTGGAGCAGGAAGACCTGCTGGCACTGAATCCGGAACTGAAAAACGGCAAGCTGAAAAAGGGTAAGCTGATTTTTATCCCCTATCCGCGTAGCGAACAGAAACAGGAAACTGTCGCACAACCGGCTACTGTTCCTACAGATGCCGAGCTCTTCAGCCAGAGTCGCGGTGACATCAAGCAAATCAAGACTGTAAAGGCTGCTATCATGCTGCCGTTTATGGCCGACGGAAGCGGTAACAAGGAAGATCAGAGTCGTATGGTGGAATATTATGAGGGATTCCTGATGGCGGTAGACAGTCTGAAGCGACTCGGAACAAGTATCGACTTGTATGTATACGATACGAAAGGCAACCGCAGCTCCATCCAGCCGATTCTGTCGAAACCGGAGCTGAAGAATATGGATATTATCTTTGGTCCGGGGTATCCGGAACATGTGAAGCCACTGGCCGACTTTGCAGCCAAGAACAAGGTGCGTCTGGTAGTTCCTTTCACATCGAAGGAAAACGAGGTATTCAACAATCCGATGATTTACCAGATAAACACGCCGCAATCGTACTTGTACTCGGAAGTGTACGAACACTTTACGCGCAAGTTTACGAATGCGAACGTGATTTTCCTGACTGTAGACCCGGCAGACAAGAGTAAGGCTGACTTTATAAAAGGTCTGAAAAACGAATTGCGCGACAAGCACATCTCATTCCAGGACTTGGGCGGTGACATTACACCGGAAGTACTGGCTACAGTGATGGCTCAGGATAAGGATAACATTTTCATCCCTACTACCGGACGCAATACAGCGCTCATCCGCCTGCTGCCACAGCTGACGGTGACCATGCGCGACAATCCGACGTACCGCATGTTGCTGTTCGGTTACCCTGAATGGCAGACGTATACGCACGACCATCTGGCTAGCTTCTTCGAACTGGATACGTACTTCTATTCGTCATTCTATACCAATAACCTGTTCCCGGCTGCAGTGAACTTCACCAAATCGTACCGCAAGTGGTTCAGCAAGGATATGGGCAACACGTATCCTAAATACGGTATGCTGGGATTCGATATGGGATTCTATTTCCTGAAGGGACTGGCACGCTTTGGCAGCGAACTGGAGAACAACCTGGACAAAGTGAATGTTACGCCTATCCAGACAGGACTGAAGTTTGAACGTGTGAACAACTGGGGCGGATTCATCAACCGCAAGGTGTTCTTCATCCATTTCACCCGCGAATTTGAACTGATTAAACTGGATTTTGAATGATTAAAAAAGGATATATCGTGGCCGGACTCCTGCTTACTGCAGGGGTATTGCCGGTTTCGGCACAGTTGCAGGAACAACGCAGAAACTTCGCATTGGGCGTGAACGGCGGTGTGAACCTTAGCTCGGTAAGTTTCCAGCCTACCATCAAACAGAATACAATGATTGGCCCTGCCATGGGTATCACGGCCCGCTACATTTCGGAGAAGTACTTCAAGATGATTTGCGGCGTACAGATGGAAGTGAACTACTCACAGCGTGGCTGGAACGAAAAGATTGAGGACGGTACAGACAACACCTACAAGCGCAGCATGAGCTACGTAGAAATTCCGCTTCTGGCACATTTGGCTTTCGGTAAAGACGAAGGACACGGTGCACGTTTCATTGTAAACCTGGGACCGCAGGTAGGCTTCCTGTTGAGCGAAAAAGAAACCATGGGAGGTAACTGGGCACCGGACGACCGGTATACATCGAACATCACATACGGCAAAATGGCCGACAATAAATTCGATTATGGTCTGGTTGGCGGTATGGGTGTGGAACTGCGTACAGGCATAGGCAACTTCGTACTGGAAGGCCGTTACTATTTCGGCTTGTCCGACTTCTACGGCAATTCCAAGAGCGACCCCTATTCCCGCTCGGCACATTCGTATATCGGCGGACGGCTGACTTATCTGTTTGATATCAGCCGGTAAAACTATAGAGAAACAAGAAGGTAAAATAAGAATCCCTGAGATGAAAACTTTTTACGGCCTCATCTCAGGGATTCTTTATATAGGTAAGCATTCTGTTTTACTTCTTTTCCATTTCAATAAAAAAGGCCTCTATTGCCTCTTTCTTGACAAAGTGAGCTTGAGTACCTCCCACTTCTTTGCTTTCCATTAGGCTGTAAAGTCCCTGGTAGCCTTTCGGATCAACATCCAATACTTGTTCCTGATAGACCGCACTTTTTAAAGAAGCTGCCGAATCAACCGGCAAATTATCATAACTGCCCAAAAACCAGTTTCCGCTGAAGGTGTTGTGCGTAGATTCTGTCATTTCGAAACAACTGGGCTGGGCTGTATAAAATATATTCTTGCAGAAGAAAGTACTGTCAGCATAGCCATCCCAAGAATCAGACGTAATCATCGTACAGTCTATATCTTCGGCCAGACGAACATTCGAATGAATAATGTTTCTTTCCAGTAAAGTATTCTTTACCGGACCTGCCACATGAATATTGGGCGAAAACATTCCCGCGCGAGTTTTCTTCGGTCGGATTCCATCACCAATACTGATATTATACCGAATCACGGAGTTCAGATTACCAATATTATACCCATGTTCGTTTCCCGAATTGCAGACCAGCACCATGCCTCCATAATTGTCGTGACTGTAGTTATACTGTATAACTGTATTGCGGCAATTATAATCAGAATCAAATCCCTGGGCATCCCATGGTGCCTTGTGGCCGCTCACTTCATTGAATTGTATCAGCGTATTGTCGCAGCTCCAGGGCCATATACCCGCAGCAGCTTCGGTCATCGGCAAGACATCCGGACAATCCCGCATCACGTTGTACTCAATCAGCGTACTGTCACAACCTATCGGCACAATACCGTCTCCGGGTACACCCTCTATCAGGTTGTTCCGCACCACCGTATGTTTGCTTGGAAACCAATGCTGTCTCTCGTAATATCCGCTCCAGATCATGGCATTACGGGCGCAACGCAAAATATGGCAATTCTCGATTACCAGACTGTCGAAACGGGAAGGAACCTGTTCGCCGCCGTTGGAAATAAGGATTCCACTACCTCCTCCCTGCTCCTTTACCAGCGAACCGTTGACATCGCGTATCGTAAGTCCGTTGACAGTAATGTTATGCGAAACGCCATAATCTTTACACTCCACCTTTACGCCAGTGCGGTTCGGTAACGGATTCTTTCCGGTATTGACGATTTCAAGATTCTGTACTGTGACATAATCCGAATTAAAAATACGCAATGCATACAATGAAACATCATTACCAGCCACACACGGTTTTTCAGGTGCATCGCCGTAAGCATCAACTACAATTCTCTGTCGGGGAGTTCCTTTTGCCGAGATTTCCATTTCACCGATAAAGACCTCACCCCGTTTCAGCAAGACCTTATCGCCAGGCTGCAACTGCACATGCTGCAGGCGCTCCAGTGTCTGCCATGCCTTTTCAGGCGACCGTCCGCTGTTTGCATCGTTGCCGCCGGTAGCATCCAGATAATAGCACTGTCCCGTGCCTCCGGAACAAGATACACATAGCAAAGCAGCCAGTGCCGCAGCAAATCTGCATGCCGTTTTTCTATAATTTAAAACATCCATATCCTTCAAGATATTAAAAAATGGCCGGCAAAAGCATAACCTTTAGCTCGGCCATTTTTAATCAATAAATCAATTTGTCAAGCATTATTTCCACAAATCATGCTGCTCAAGTTTTTTGTTTGAGTCAAGCTCATTGGTCGGGATAGGCCAAACGTAATCACGTTCACCATTATACTGGCGAGGTTCATAAGACAGTCCCAGTGTAGTACGTTCTTTTTCAATATTGGCAACAGCCTTATCCAATTCTTTCCAACGATATACATCAAACAATCTCAATCCTTCAAATGCCAGTTCGACTCTTCGTTCGTGCTTGATAACTTCAAGCAATGCCTCCTTGCTCAGGCCTGTACCTTCCACGCTTTCTACAGTAGGCATCATGACATCTGCACGCTGACGAACCTGATTAACCAAGTCGCGAACGCGGGCCTCATCATAATTGCCATTCTGTACCAAAGCTTCGGCCAGTGAAAGCAGCACTTCAGCATAACGGATTACATAAAAGTCCTGACCATTGTCCCAAGAGTTGCTGGTATCCATAGGATCAAAATATTTCATTACATAAACACTTGACAGTGAAGCTGCAGCGCCACCATACCAGGCACCCTCGCCACCTTTACCGTTCCATGTCATACCCGGAACAAACAAAGTAACATACAGACGTGGGTCACGATTGGCGAAATGTTCGGCATTAGGCTGTGTAACATCCAGCTTGCCGTCTTTCATCACACCATAATTGGTGTCTGTGGTTTTCTTTCCTTCCAAGGTATAATAATCATCTGCCAAATCCAAGGTTCCGTTCAAAGCTTCCAGCGGAGTATTCCAATGTGCATTGAAAGAAGCACCTTCTTTCTGTCCGGGACCTTCAAACCGTACACCGAAAATAATTTCATTGGAAGTTTCACCTTTCTGTGTAAACAGTTCCTTATAGCTTGGATGCAAAGAATAGCCCAACTTCATAACTTCCTCGTATGCAGCAATGGCATCACTCCATTTTTCATTGTACAGAGCCAGACGGCCCAGAATCGCATAAGCAGCTCCACGAGTCAGACGGCCACGGTCTGCAGTTTCCGGCAAATCAGGAGCAGTCGCTTTCAAGTCAGCCATCACGCTGGCAACGATATCGGCACGTGAGCTTTTCTCTTTTTCAGGATTTTCCAGTGTCAGCGGCTCTGTCAGGTAAGGCACATCCTGATAAGTCATGGTAAGATTGGTATAAATCAACGCACGCAGCGCGATTGCTTCCGCTTTAAAGCGAGCCTTTTCTGCATCGCTGATATTAATCTTGTCTACGTTAGCCAGCAGTAGGTTACAGCGTCCGATTACCTCGAAACTGGCTTTCCAGTATTCAGAGAAAAGTCCTGAGCTAGGATTATGAATTCCCATTGCCACATCGTATCCTTCAATCCATCCGCTCCAGTTGAAGTGACCTCCATTATCAGATACACAATCCATGTACAAAGGTCCGAACGAATACTGGTCGGAGTTATACAACTGATTACTCTGCAAAGCATCATAGCAAGCAGCCAGTGCAGTCAGCGCATCGTCCGGTGTCTGCCAGTAAGTAGATGATGAAGACTCAGTCAGTGAGTCACGCTGCAAAAAGCTGTCGGAACATGAAGTCATTAAAGCCCCCGACATCAAGGCCAGTCCGATATATTTATTTACGAGTTTCATAATACACAATCAATTTTAGAATTTAACATTAACACCGAAAGAATAAGTTTTTGTATTAGGATGCACATCATTACGCAAGTCACCACTAAGTTTTTCAGGATCATAGTCATCCAGCGGTGTAAACGTCAGCAAGTTGGTACCTGCCACATACAAGCGGATGCTCTGTACTCCCAGACGTGTTAACCAAGGATCGTTTTTGAATGTATAACCAATTTCCAGATTCTTCAGACGCAGGTAATCACCCTTGGTAAGCCAGAATGAAGAATAGCGGTTATTGATTTCTCCACCCATGCGCGGCATGCTGCCATCCACATTTTCAGGCGACCAGCGGTCCAGCCAGCGAGTTGTTTTGTTACCGCCGTTAGAGATAGTCGTTTCATCCCAGTTAAAGCGGTATACCCCTGCAACACCCTGCCAGAATGTTGAAACGTCAAAATTCTTCCATGCAAAGCCTAAATTGAATGAGTATTGCAATTTCGGGAACGGGTTACCAATAACCTGACGGTCTGCATCGGTAATGTCTCCATCGTTATTGAAATCTTCGTACATGATATCTCCCAGTTGCGGTTTCTGGCCGTTCTGAGTTACTTTATCACCCTTCGCATTCACACGTTCCAAATCGGCTTCCGTACGGTAAATGCCCAATGCTTTCAAGCCATAGTAAGAACCGATAGCTTCGCCTTCACGGTTGATGGTGTTGTTGCTGATGCTTTCCACTCCATGCATATCTGTGATGACGTTCTTTACGCCAGACAGAGAGAAACCTGCCTGCCAGTCCCAATCGCCTTTATGGTCGTAATAGTTGGCAGCCAATTCCCAACCACGGTTGCGTACAGCGCCTGCATTCTGATAAGGCGACTGAAGTGCACCCAGGAAAATACCCGGCATAGGCAACTGCAACAGGATGTCGGAAGTATTCTTTTCGTACCAGTCGAACACTACATTAATCTTTCCGTTCCAGAAAGAAGCGTCGAAACCAATATCGGTAATGGTAGTTGTTTCCCACTTGATGTTCTCATTAGCAATCTTCGAAAGTTTCATACCGATATACTTTCTGTTACCGAAGAAATAGCTGCCCTGTGCAGAAAGTGTCTGCATGTAGGCATAGTTACCGATTTCCTGGTTACCCAACTTACCCCAGCTTGCACGCAGTTTAAGTGAGTTGAGGAATTTTACATTCTCCATGAATTTTTCATTGGTCATAATCCATGCACCCGAGAATGAAGGGAATGTAGCGTAGCGGTTCTGTTTCGGCATGCGTGAAGAACCATCCCGACGTACGTTCATTTCGAACAGATAACGGTCGCCGTAGTTATAGTTCAGTCGTCCGAAGAATGACTGAAGCGCTGTTTCTTCTGCAGAACCAGAAACCTTGTCGTTCTGTGTACCACCATCCATCTCATAAATATTATCCGTAGCAAAACCCTGCTTGCTGGATTCGTTCTTATCCCAACGGGTTGACTGGATAGAATGGCCTAACAGCACATTAAACTGATGCTGGCCCAGCTTCGTATTATAAGTAAGGATGTTTTCATTGATATAAGTCGTTTCCAGATAGTGATAATCTGTAAGCGTATTCTGTGTACCTGCCGGAGCAACTTCTTCACCTTCCGCATTATAACGGGCCAGATCGCGTGGCTGGAATGTAGTTATATCGTTCATGTAGTACTTATAAGCAAGGCTTGAACGGAACTTCAATCCTTTCACGATATCAATTTCTCCGAAGAAATTACCGTCAAAGCGATAATTCATGTTATCCTTGTGCCCGTTCTCAATGGCATAAAGAGGGTTCTTCGCTACAGACTGAGAGATAGCCGGGTTACCGTCTACATATCCGAAATTACCGTTGGAATATCTGGCCGGAACAGTAGGACGAGTAAACCAAGTCAGATAACGCATCAAACCTTCGCCAGTGATACTGGTTACAGGTTCGTCAATACGCTGACGGCTTCCCGACAAGTTCAATCCCAATTTCACGATACCCAGCTGAGCATCCAAGTTAGAACGGAAATTGAAACGCTGGTTGGCAGTACCCCGCAAAATACCTTCCTGATTGAAGTACTGCGTAGAAATCATATAATGTACATTCTTGGTACCACCGTTTACAGACAAATGGTGCTGGTGCATAGGAGCTGTACGGAACATCTCTGATGCCCAATCTGTATTGGCAAAATGATCCGGGTCTGAACCATCCTGCAATTTTTGCAGCATTTCAGCTGTGTAAGCTTTTCCGGGCTGGCATTCATTGAACATTTTTGCCCATTCATATGAATTTACGAAATCCGGCAATACTGTAGCCTGCTGAATAGCAACACTACCCGAATAGGTAATGGTAGGTTTCTGCTCTGTTCCCCGTTTGGTCGTAACCAGGATAACACCGTTGGCAGCGCGCACACCGTAAATAGAAGCAGAAGCTGCATCTTTCAATACAGAAACACTTTCGATATCTGCAGCCGGAATTTCCGCAATCTGGCTTACCGAGCTTTCTACCCCGTCAATCAGCACCATCGGGTCGTTCTTTCCCAAAGTTCCGACACCACGGATACGGATTTCAGGACTGTCCTTACCGGCCTGGGCACCATTGGCAGTAAGCATCACACCCGGCAAACGGCCCTGCAACATATTCGTCGTATTGGCAACAGGCATGGAAGAAACATCCTTAAAGTTTACCGCAGCTACAGAACCTGTCAGGTTTTCCTTTTTCTGTACGCCATAACCTACTACCACCACTTCATCAATCATCTCTGTATCCTCTTTCAAGACAATCTGAAGTGCCATGTTATCCTTATTAATAACAAATTCCTGATTAGAATATCCAATGAAAGAAACCACCAAAGTCGCATTCGGACTTACATTCAGTGTAAAGTTACCGTCCAGGTCAGTCACAGTTCCGTTTGTAGTCCCTTTTTCAAGAATACTGGCACCGATGATACTTTCGCCCGCAGCATCCTTTACCTTACCGGTAATTTTATAAGATGATGACTGTTCGATACCTGCTACTGCCGCATGCATAGGCGCAGAAGCAACAAAAGAACAAGGTAACAGTAAGCCAAGTGCAGCTAACGCCTTACCTGTGAGAATTGTTTTCCGATTCATAATATAAATTCGATTTAAGATTAATTTGTTTGCTGCAAAACTAGACTGTTATCTGCTTTTCAGGGATGAAAAAATGCCGAGAAAGGATGAATGAGCGTTTTTTCATCCTTTTTCGGCATTTTTTCTCCCTTTTTATGCAAAAAGGGCCTTACAGCGGAGTAATTTTCTGCCTTACTCGCCTGCTTTTTCTTCTTTTCCGGACATAAATTCCTTCGGCGAAGCTCCGAATTTCTTTCTGAAGCACAGGCTGAAATACTTGGGATCGTTAAATCCGACAGCATAAGCCAGCTCTGTTATGCGCATTTTCTTCTTTTCCTGAATCAAACGGAAAGCAGCCTGCAAGCGCACACTCGATATGAAAGCCGACGGTGTCATCCCGGTCAGCTCTTTCAGCTTTTCATTGCAGCTTGTCCGCGACATACCCATTGCAGCTACAAAGCTGGATGCATCAAATTCCGGCTCGGCTATATGAAGATTGATGCAATCCAAAGCCTGTTTCATGAATGCTTCATCCTGCGAAGTATAATCCAGTTCCTTTGCCTCGAACACGAGCTTGTGCCGGTTGTCAGTGTTCAACTCTTTCTGCCGTTTCAGCAGATTGTCAATCTTGGCCAGCAATACCGAAATATTCAGAGGTTTGGTCAGATATCCGTCTGCTCCCACTTCGTAGCCTTCCACGCGCTCAGCATCGGTAGTGCGTGCCGTGAGCAAAATCACCGGCAGCGATGCCGTCTCGAAAGTAGACTTTATCTTATTACATAACGCGATACCATCCATAACCGGCATCATCACATCAGACACCACGATATCAATGTCTTTTTCTACCATCAGCGTATTCCATGCCTCTTCCCCGTTCGAAGCTTTCAGTACCGAACAGCGGACAGAAAGCATCCGCGCGATAACCTCCAGCAGTTCTTCGTTATCTTCAACCAGCAAGACCAGCGGTTTGTCTCCCGACTCTTGCTGCGCCTCCTCCCAAGCCTTATCTGCTGCCACAGATTCAGTATCATATACATCATCCACAGCATCCGGAGCAACGGTATATTGGACTTCAGTATCCATTTCATGCTCGGCATATTCATCACGTCCCAGAGGCAGTTGCACCCAGAATGTAATACCTTCGGCAGCATCGCAGGCAAATCCAATCTTTCCGTGATGCAACTCCACCAGATCCTTTGTCAAGGACAAGCCGATACCCGTTCCGATGGTATGGAACTTGCGGTAACTTCCTTCATAAAAACGTTCGAAAAGATGTTTCTGCTGTTCCAAAGGAATCATCTCTCCTGGATTGTTCACACGGATGCAAACCTGCCGTGCAGCCTCGTCGTAACTTTGGCGCAGCGTAATCGTACAGCCTTCCGGCGTATACTTGGCCGCGTTCGACAACAGATTATACAGAATCTTGTCCAGCTTGTCTACGTCGAAATATCCCACTACAGGCGCCTCACAGCCTTCCAGTTCCAGACGCAGTTTTTTCTTTCGCACCAGCGGAGCAAAAGCCTGTACCGAATGCCGTACGAAAGCCGATACATCACTTTGAGATACACGCAGCTGTTGCTTACCGTTTTCTACCTTTCTGAATTCCAGGATCTGCTGGATAAGCCGGGTCAAGCGGGTCGTATTTTCGGCCAGAGGCTGCAACTGCCGCCGTAGAGCCGGACTCTGTAGCTGCAGCTCGTCTACAGACGCAGCAATAATGGACAGAGGTGTAAGCAGTTCATGCGTGATATTCGTAAAGAACTGCAATTTGGCATGATTCATCTCTTCCAGCTTCTGCCGTTCCACAGCACCGATGCGTATAGCCTGTTCCATAAGCAGACGTTTGCGGACGACCCTGTAAATATACCAGGCCACCAGAACCGCAACAAGCAGATAGGCAGCAAAAGCCCAAACCGTAAGCCAGGGTGGCGGCAGTATGGTAATGGCCAGCGTTTTAGGAGCTGCCGACCAGACCCCGTTCGCATTGGCACCTCTCACTACAAACTTGTACGAGCCATAAGGAAGGTTACTGTAATAAGCAAAATGGCGGTGCGCTTCTACCGGTATCCATGCCTTATCGTACCCTTCCAGCCGGTATTCAAATTTGTTGAGCTGAGGATTCACATAATTCAGCAGCGAAAAGTCGAGGCTGAAATTATTCTGGTCATAGTCCAGTACAATCTTTTTCGCATAATCCAGCGATGCATCCAGTATCCGGTCACTGACTGCCGGCTTCATCTCACGCACGGAAGTATTGAAGATTTTCAAGTCCGTAATCACAATCGGAGAAGAGGTAGCATCAAATGCAATCTTCTGCGGATAAAAGCGGTTAAACCCGCGGACACCACCGAAGAAAAGTTCTCCGTCCGCGCCTTTACAGCAGGCATTCCGGTTGAACATATCATCCAGAAGTCCGTCCTCGCGTGTAAAGGTATGCACAGTCTGCTTCTCCACATCGACATGAAAAAGCTTGGCATTGGTAGTAAGCCACAATGAATTGTCACGGTCAGTCAGCATCGAAAAGACCACATCTCCCGGCTCGAAATAGTCATCAAAGAGCGAAATAAAACAGTCTTTCCCGGCATCGTAACAGTCCAGTCCGTTGCCGTTGGTACCTGCCCAAACCCGATCCTGCGCATCCACACAAAGCGTCATTGCCCCCAGGAAAGCAGCATTCGACAACTCGGCATTATACTCCTTCAGCGAATACTTGCCCTCTGCACAACTGATCCGCCACACTCCCGACATTGATGTTGCCACCCAGATATTTCCTTTCCGGTCCTGGTCTATCTTAAACACCGGTATCTGTGGAAAGACTTTCCGGTCATTAGGTATCAGGTCATTCAACGAAAGCAACTTTCCTTCGCGGTTCAGTACAAACAAGCCCGCACGTGTACCCATCCACAGGTTTCCGGCCGCATCTTCAAACAATGAATATACACATACATCGGCCAGAGCAGGGTAAGTTTCCGTGTTCACGCGCTTCACGCCTTCTGTTCCCAATATCCAGACTCCGTCATCGGACGTTGCAAAACAATACTCACGGGTAGACTTCCGGCATAATATATCGTAGACGGTAATGACATCGGGCAATCCCTTGAACAAAGGAAGTGTATGATAAGATACCGCCTTGCCATCCGCAGGATCATATAGCATCAGGCCATATCCCATGATACCCAGCCACAGTTTTCCGTCGTCGCACGACAGCATACTCTTTACGGAGCTGGTGTTGTACTTCTCCTTTATCTGCATCAGGGCATCCGACTGAAAACACGTGTTGACCGGGTTTACGGTACATACACCTCCACCCAGCATACCAATCCACATCAACCCATCCCGGCTGGCCATCAATGCATTGACCTCATTGAAAGGTAAGTCGCCTTCTTTTCCCGGCAGGTAATTATGAAAGATTCCCCCTTCCTCTTCCGATTCCAGAATACTCAGACCGCTACGGGTACCCACCCATAATTTACCGGATTTGGGGTCTTGAGAAATTGCATACACAATATCGTCACACAAGCTCCCGCTACGTCCCTTTTCATGGGTGAAATGCCTGAATGCATAATGCTCCATATCATACGGATTCTCCATTTTCATAAGTCCGTAGCGCCAGGTACCTACCCATATATTCCCTTTGCTGTCCTGAAACAGGATATGGGCAGAGTTCGCCGGATTTATCTTTTTATAATGATAAAATCTATCCTCAGACGGATTATAACGGTACAGGCCGCTGTTCCATGTACCAATCCATAAATTTCCCCGGGTATCCTCGATGATTGACTTGACATCCATAGCAGCTCCGGCCAGTCCGGAACAATATTCAAAAGTCCGCTGTCCCGACTTCCGCCTGTAGAGTCCGGCTTTACATCCCACCCATACATCTCCATTCTGCGCACACAGAAGGGCTTCTATATAGCTGACTCTCAACACCGGCGACACCACGCGCTGCATCACTTCCTTCCGCTTGTCGAACGAATAGAGACCGTTGTGCGTTCCAATCCATAAGACGGACTCTTTATCTTCGTCCACAATGTTTACAAAACCATTGACAGACTTGCGCATGTCATCTCCATTCGGCCGGTAAACGACGGTGGAATAACCATCGTACCTCACCAATCCGTTGTACGTGGCAATCCATACATAGCCATCGCTGTCCTGAAACAGATTCCGGACTTCGTTCGTGGGCAGATTGGCGTTTACATTCAAGGGTTTAAAGAAAAGTTTGGAAGAACTGCCATAAGCCTGGTTACTCACAGAGCAGACAGTCGTTATCCATAGTATCAAGAGGAAAAGTTTCTTCATATTTTTTATAGCAGATTTATGATGTAAATTTCATAAAAATATATGAATTATACAATTTATAGTGCAAAAACCAAGCGCATCCCAACAAAGGAAAAAACTGACACGCTTTTAAGGCAAAAAAAAGATGCTTCCTCTTTGGTAGGGAAAGCATCCTTTTCTTTCACAATCAAAAAATTTATCTCAACCGTTCGTAAGAACGAACCATAGCCTCATCCTTACCGATAGCACGGACAGCCAGCCAGTTCAGTACGATAGCAATGAAAGGCAGGCACACTGTCCACTGCGGAACGAAAGAGCGGTCGCCCTTAAGCATCAGCACAAAGGTCACCAATACGACATAATAGCCAATCATCAGAATGGTTGCAAACGAAGTAAGACGCATCTGCAGGATTCTGCGCTTGAACTGGAAAATGGTAATCAGTGAAACCACGGCTTCCACCATCAGGATGGCAAAAAGCGCCCATGGTGCATAGTCTGGTTCACCGCCCTGAGCCGTTATCGAAAGATTGGTAAACTCATAAATGGTATTATCCGCCCCCAGCAGGTTTCCCACGGGCAAAGACATCATCACCACCATCAGGATGGCAACCACCAGCAAGTAAATGGTTTGAATACGCTGTATCATAACTATTTTTACATATTATCAGATTCAACAAAAATAAAGGCCGCTTCGGATGGGAAACGGCCTTTGCAGGGAACGGACCCTTATTGCAATTTTTCTTTTTCCTTAGCAGGATTACGGTAGTAAACCTTACCTTCTTCGTATTCCTGTGCAGCAATCAAAGTAGGTTTCGGCAACTTTTCATAGTAGCGTGAGATTTCAATCTGCTCTCTGTTTTCGAAAACTTCCTCCAGATTATCGTTGTAAGATGCAAACTCCTGCAACTTCTTCGAAAGGTCGTTCTTCATCTCCACTGCAATCTGGTTGGCACGTTTACCGATGATTACAACAGTTTCATAAACATTACCTGTGTCCTCGCACAAGTCCATCATGTTACGGGTAACGGTGTTCGTCGGCGCGTTCGTTTTTTTATAATCCATAATTCCTTTTATATTATAAATTGTTCTTATTTACAAATGGTTCACATCAATAATCACTGTCGTCTGAAGAATCCTTCACATAAGTGCTGGCATCCTTGAACATTTTCTCAGCCTCGGGCAAATATTTGCTTTCCGGAAACTCGTTTACAAATGCATAATACTCGTCAATAGTGTCACGCATACGCTCTTCCTTCTTCTCGTCCACACTGGCTTTGGCCATGTCATAACGGGCACGCAAAATCAGCATCGAAATATCTTCGCGCAACTTGGTATACGGATAATCTTTCAGAATGTTCTGTGCCGTGATAATGGCCGCCAGATAGTTGTTACCCGTACTGCTGTAAGAGCTGTTTCCGGTATAGTCACCCAAGTCGTAATACAACTTGGCCGACAAGAAATCCTTTTCTACCAGCTTGTCCTGCAATTCAAAAATCATGTTCTGAGCTTCAGCCTTACGTTCACTACGCGGGAAATACTCCATGAACATCTGCAACTCCTGTATGGCCTTTACCGTACTCGACTGGTCCAGACGAGGCTCCGGAGTATCCAGATACAATGCGCGTCCGGCATTGAAACGGGCCTGTTCGGTATACTTGCCACGCGGATAAGTCGTATAATATGTATTTAGATACTGGGCAGCCGTCACATAGTCTCCCTGATTATAGTAAGCCATACTCAGCATATACAGCGACTCCTCACCACTCGAAGTTCCCTTCAGAATTGTGATCAAGTCCTCAAGCAGAGTGGCCGCCTTGGTATTCTGACCCTGGGCAAAGTAAGACTTCGCCGCCTCGTACTTATATTCATAGTCCGTGCATTTCAGCACTTTATTATATTCTCCGCAAGAAGTCAGCACTCCAGCAGAGCAAAGAGCCATTACAATGTATTTTTTCATGCTATTCACAATAATTGCGCAAATTTACTGGTTTCTGCCGAATAATACAACAGATGAAGGTTTTTTAATGCAAAAAAGTGTTTTCATTCAGGCATTTGGACAGACGATTCAAGAAAATGTGTAACTTTACACACTGCATTTCCCGCTAAAAACGGGGATGCCCGATTTCTCACATTGATTTGCACAACATGAATTTTGAATTAGTATCCGATTACAGTCCGATGGGCGACCAACCCGAAGCCATCGCCCAGCTCACACAGGGAGTATTGCAGGGCGTACCGGCACAGACCCTGCTGGGTGTCACCGGTTCGGGCAAGACGTTCACCATAGCCAATGTCATCAAGAATATCAACAAGCCTACGCTCATCCTCAGCCACAACAAGACGCTGGCTGCCCAGCTGTACGGCGAGTTCAAGAGTTTCTTCCCGCACAATGCCGTGGAGTATTACGTGTCTTATTATGATTATTACCAGCCGGAGGCCTACCTGCCTTCTACCGACACGTACATCGAGAAAGACCTGGCCATCAACGAAGAGATAGACAAGCTGCGTCTGGCTGCCACCTCTTCCCTCCTCTCCGGACGGAAGGATGTCATCGTGGTGTCTTCCGTTTCGTGCATCTACGGTATGGGAAACCCGGCCGACTTCTACAACAACGTGATTGAAATCAAGCGGGGCAAGCTGCTGGACCGCAATGTTTTTCTGCGCCGCCTGGTAGACAGTCTGTACGTGCGCAACGACATTGAACTCAACCGCGGCAACTTCCGCGTGAAGGGAGATACGGTCGATATTTATCTGGCCTATACCGACCACATCCTGCGGGTGATTTTCTGGGACGACGAGATTGATGCCATCGAAGAAGTAGAACCCGTATCGGGCAGCCGTACAGGCTCGTTCGAAGAGTATAAGATTTATCCGGCCAACCTCTTCATGACGACCAAGGAGAGTACCCTGCGGGCCATTCACCAGATTGAAGACGACCTGACCAAGCAGGTAGCCTACTTCGAAGATATCGGTAAGACTTACGAGGCCAAGCGTCTGTACGAGCGTGTCACCTACGACATGGAGATGCTCCGCGAGCTGGGACACTGCTCGGGCATCGAGAACTACTCGCGCTATTTCGACGGACGCGAGCCGGGCACCCGTCCTTACTGCCTGCTGGATTTCTTCCCGGAAGATTTTCTCATCGTCATCGATGAAAGTCACGTCAGCGTGCCTCAAATCCGGGCCATGTACGGCGGCGACCGTGCCCGTAAGGAAAATCTGGTGGAATACGGTTTCCGTCTGCCTGCCGCCATGGACAACCGCCCGCTCAAGTTCGAGGAGTTTCAGGAGCTGGCCAAGCAGGTCATCTACGTAAGTGCCACACCGGCCGACTACGAGCTGCAGCAGAGTGAAGGCATCGTGGTAGACCAGGTCATCCGTCCTACGGGCCTGCTGGACCCCATCATCGAAGTGCGCCCCAGCCTGAACCAGATAGACGACCTGCTGGAAGAGATTCAGCAACGCATCGAGGTGGAAGAACGCGTACTGGTCACCACACTGACCAAGCGTATGGCCGAGGAGCTGACCGAATACCTGCTGAACAACGGCATAAGATGCAATTACATACACAGCGACGTGGATACGCTGGAACGCGTGAAGATTATGGAAGACCTGCGTGCCGGCATCTACGACGTGCTGATTGGTGTAAACCTGCTGCGTGAGGGACTGGACCTGCCGGAGGTATCGCTGGTAGCCATTCTGGATGCCGACAAGGAAGGCTTCCTGCGCTCGCACCGTTCGCTTACACAGACCGCAGGACGTGCCGCCCGCAACATCAACGGAAAAGTAATCATGTATGCCGACAAGATAACGGACAGTATGCAGCAGACGATTGACGAAACCAACCGCCGCCGCGAAAAGCAGCTGGCCTACAACGAAGCGCACGGCATCACCCCGAAACAGATTAAGCGCAACCGCAAGAATGTGCTGCTGGCCGAAAGCGCCACAGAGCCGCAGCAGGCTGCTCCAAAGGCATATACCGATGCGCCGGAACAAATCAGTCTGGCTGCCGACCCGATTATGCAGTACATGTCCCGTCCGCAACTGGAAAAGAGCATCGAGCATACCCGCAAGCTGATGCAGGAGGCGGCCAAGAAACTGGATTTCATCACGGCTGCCCAGTATCGCGACGAGCTGCTCAAGATGGAAGACCTGCTGGCCAAACAGTCTTCGGCGGAAGCCTGAAAGGAACCTGTAAAAAATATCCCGTCCGGCTGTGCAGTGCATGCATGCCGGACGGGATAACTATTTTCTATACAGTCCCCTGTCAATCGGGTTACTCTACATTGTCCGTCTTAGGACGAAGGAAATACAGCTGGGCAGCCAGTGCTACAGCCACCACTACAGCCAGCATGGCAAATCCCAGTCCCAGATTACCGCTGTCACCCCAGCTTCCCAGCAGGTTGGTGATAAAGGCACCGGCAAACACACCGACCATATTCATTACTCCATACGCCGTAGCCCGTTGCCGTGCCGATACAAACTGGCACAGGATGGGCATATTGTTGGTATCGAAAATACCGTAACCGATACCGAACAGCAAACCGGCACCTACCACTGCTACAATGTTATGACCGAAGCCCAGCAAAAGCAGCGAAGGAATCGTCAGTCCCAGTCCGATAGCCCCCGTATAAACACGGCCCCGCAGGTTGCGCTGCACCCACTTGTCGGACAGCGTACCGCCGATAACGACACCGATAAACGAGGAAACCGCAATGGTAATGGTAGAAATCGGGCCCGCCTGCGCCATCGGCATGTCCAGATTCTCGGCAAAGAGCGTAGGCAGCCAGTTTTTCGTTGCCCATCCCGGCAAGCTGGGAGCTGCAAAATACAGCAGGATGACCCAGAACGCCACATTCGTCAGCAGCGACTTGAGACTGGTGAACACACTCTCCGACTCGCGGTTTTCCGTCTTTTCGGGTACAGGACCTAAAACAGGCTCCGTTTTCTTGTCGTGCAGGAAAAGAATCAGTACCAGTGCATATGCAATACCGATGATACCGAACCAGTGGAACGTGGTATGCCACGAGAAAGTAGCCGCCACCGTAGCGCCAAAACCTCCCACAGCCTGCCCCATGTACAGACCCGTCATGTGGATACCGATGGCCAGCGAGCGCGACTTGCCCGTATGGTAATCGGCTATCAGCGACAAGGCAGCCGGTATATACAGTGCTTCGCTCACTCCCATCACGGCACGCAGCCAGAGCACCTGGTCGTACGTATCGGCTACTCCCATCAGGTAAGTCACAGACGACCATACAAACAGGCTTCCCACAATCAGCCACTTACGGTTCAGGCGGTCGGCAATGATACCCGACACCGGACTCATCAATCCGTAAATCCACAGAAAGACAGCCATCAGATAACCGAAGTTGGCCGCCGACTGCAGTTCCACGATATCTATCTGCATGGCCTCTTTCATCGTACTGAGCATCTGGCGGTCCATATAGTTCAGCAGGGCAACCACCCACAACAGACCTACCACCACCCAGGGATAATATTTCGAATTCTTCATAGGCCGCCGTTATTCCGATAAAATTTCATTACACAACATATATCCCTTAACCATCATTCTGGGGATATGGAACGGACCTTTGAAGATATTTCCCTTGGCTGTCTGTGCCACCGTACCGTCCCGATGCAGATAGCCATACCATTCGCCAAACTCGGCATCCGGGAAATGCGCATACGTCCAGTCACTGATGACCTTATGGCGTTTCAGGTATTTCTCGTCCTTCGTCAGTTTATAGGCATACAGACTGGCAATAATCGCTTCCGTCTGCGGCCACCAGAATTTCATATCCTGCGAATAATCCTGACAAGGAAGGTTCTTACAGTCGCGGAAATTGATGATACCGCCATACTGGTTGTCCCATCCCCAGTCCCACGACCAGTCGAAGATAGTCAGCGCCATGTCCACCAGCTCCTTGTTGCCGCCCATACCTGCAGCCACATCAAACAAGAACCAGGCCGTTTCGATGCAATGTCCCGGATTGATAGTCCGTCCGTTGATGGTATCGATAAACTCGCCCTTAGGCCCCACAGTCTCCAGCAGCGCCTTGAACTCCGGATGCATGAAATAGTTTTTCAGCGCATAAACCGATTCCTCTATCTGCGCATCCAGCTCCGGATCCGAAATCACCTTCTTGATGCACGATGCCACATTCACCATAATCATGGTGATGGAATGTCCCTGCGCCTGTACTGCCGGCAGATACTTCGGTTCCAGGATGCCCGGCGTACGGAGGAAATGCCGCATACGCTTGAATAAGTCGAGTGCCTTGCGAGCATATTCCGCATCGCCTGTAGCCAGCGCATACTCGGCCATGGCAATAGCCGCAAAACTTTCCGAGAACACATACCGGCGCTTGCGGAGCGGTGTTCCGTCGGCAGCCACCTCGAAGAACATCCGGCCGTCGGTATCAAAGCAGTGTTCCTCGATGAAGTCCAGTGTAGCCTTGGCTGCCTCCAGCCATTCCGGCCGTTTTTCTACATTATTGTAAGCAAAAGCACAGATAAAGGCAAAACGTCCCTGAAACCACACCGACTTGGTCGTATCCATCAGGTGTCCGTTGCGTGTCAGACAGGTATAAATACCCCCGAATTCCTTATCCAGTCCGTTCTTCAGCCAGAAAGGCATGATATTTTGGGTCAGGTCCTGCTTGTAGTTCTCTGCCCAGTATTTCGCATAAATTTCTGCAGACATCATATCTTCCGGCATTTAAAATTTATTACAACGTTCGAAGAAATTAATCGCTTCCAGTTCGGCTTTCATACGTGCCTCTTCCTCGTCGGTCATGTTCTGGAAAGGCGTACGGTTCTTACCCAAATCCAGTCCGATAAGCTTCATGATGCGCTTGCCGCCCACGATGTTGCCGCGGTAATGGCAAATCACATTGATAACTTCCTGCGAGAAATTCTGCAGCTCACGCGCCTTTTCTATATCACCTGCCTTCCAGGCATCAATAATGCCCACCAGATTGATACCGTTATAGTTGGTAGTACCGCCGATACCTCCCTGCGCGCCTCCCATGGCCAGCGAAGGAAGAATGGTCTCGTCCTGACCGTGCAGCATGTCGTATTTGCCGTCCTTATACAACCGGCACTGGTTGTACTCATAAATGCTTTCGTACGTATATTTGATTCCGGCAAAATTCGGGATACGTCCGTCCACCGCCTTCAGCAGCTCTACCATCGGCAGGAAAGCTCCGTTGAATGCCGGGATATGATAATAATAGAACGGCAATTCGGGCGCACCGGCCGCAATTTCTTCGCAGTATTTCACCAGTTCTTCGATGCGGCCTACCTTCGGGAACGGAGGTGCCATGGCACCGATACCCCATGCCCCGATTTTCTGCGCATGTTCGGCCAGCATCCGGCTCGCCTTCACGCAGCAGCTGCCCACGTGCACGATTACCTTGAAACCTTCAGGAGCCACACGTACCCACTCTTCGGCCAGCTTCATGCGTTCGTCCTCGGTCAGCATATAGCCTTCGCCCGATGAACCGTTTATAAATACACCTTTAAGACCGTTCTTGGCCAGCATAGCCGCATAGGCAGCAATGGGTTCCAGATTGACTTCACCGTTATCATAAAAAGGAGTGAAAGGAGCATCAATTAATCCAATAATTTTTTCCATACTATTATTCGTTTTTAAGGTTACTACATGGCAAACATAACCATTATTTTAAATAGAGTACCTGCGGCATGCATTTATTTGGCCGTTTATTTACCATTGCGGCAGAAAACTTGTTGTCCAACATAAAAAACCTGCATTTTAGGGTATTTAGTAAATTACTTTATAAAGTATTTTAGGAACTCCGGCCTTTTTTGCACGCCACATTGCAGATATTCGAAGCCGCACGCGCTCCTTCGACATATTTTTTATAAACTCCGTGCACCGGATATACAGGCAATTCGTATCTTTACAGGCAGAAAACAAACTGCCGAACCATGACTGAGAGAAACAACAAGAAATCGAAAGTCTCGCTGTACAGACTGCTGACGTATTTCATCAACAACGAAACCCTGTCCATCCCGCAGATAGCCAAAGAAATGGGACTGAGTCTGCCCACCGCCGGAAAGCTGATAAATGAGCTGCTGGAAAAAGAATACATCTGCAATGCCGGAAAGCTGGAGCAGGGCGAAGGACGTCCGCCCATGCTGTTTGCCATCAATGCGCAGGTGGGGTACTTCATCGGGATAGACATCAAGCAGGACTACATACGCGTCGGCCTGATTGACTTTGCCGGGAAAATACTGGCGCTGAAGAATCTCCCCTACAATTACCGGAATACGCCCCAAAGTCTGGACGAGCTGTGCAGCCGGGTGACGGAGTTTATAAAAGAAAGCAGAATCAATACAACCCGCATCATCAACATCCAGATAAACATTTCGGGACGGGTAAACCCTGTTCACGGCGTAAGCCACACCATGTTCTCGTTTCTGGAAGACCCCATCTCCGAGGTACTGGAATACAGACTGGGGCATCCCGTTACGATAGAGAACGACACGCGGTCGATGTTTTACGGAGAGCTGTACAAGGGCTGTGTGCAGAATCAGCAGGACATTGTGTACGTCAACCTGAGCTGGGGACTGGGAGCTGCCCTGATGCTGAACGGACAGATTGTGAAGGGGAAATCGGGTTTTGCAGGCGAGCTGGGGCATTTTTATGCCTTCGAGAACGAGATACTGTGTCACTGCGGGAAAAAGGGCTGTCTGGAAACCGAAGTGTCGGGCTCTGCCCTGTGCCGGATATGCAAGGAAGAAATTCTGAGCGGAAAACAATCCATCCTATCGGAGAAAGTGCACCGACAACCGGACAGCCTCACGCTGGACGACGTACTGCTGGCTATCGAGCACGAGGACCTGCTCTGCATCGAGCTGATGGAGCAGTTGGCTGCCAAGCTGGGCAAAGAACTGGCCAATCTGATTAACCTGCTCAATCCGGAACTTATCATCATAGGGGGCAGCCTTTCCAAGGCGGGCGACTACCTGCTGCTGCCTCTTGAGGTGGCCTTGAAGAAATATACGCTCAAGCTGGTGAATAAAAACTGCAAGCTCATGCTTTCGGTGCTGAAGGACGAGGCCGGCATCATCGGTGCATGCTACCTGGCCAGGTGCAACTACTTGCATGAGCTTGAACAGAAATATCCATATCAGTAAAACGCATCATTAAAATGATGAAGGTTTGTTATTGCTTTGATACGGACCGTGTATAACAGAGATGCGCGTTCCGCATAGCAATGACAAACTGCAAACAAAGGGAACCAATGTTTGCAAGAAACAAGCTTGCTATCGGACTCCCCACTTTTTATTGGGCTTATCCCCCAATACCAGTTCCAGCGTTCCCCCTCGCATAACCTCGCTGTAATCTATATAACACCGGTCGTACTTCTTGCCATCAAGCCTTGCCGACTGGATATAGGTGCTTGCAGGGGAATCTTTCTTTACTTTTATTCTGAAGAACCGAGAAGGGCCTACTTCAAGAGTTATTTCCTCGAACACAGGTGTCGTCAGCTCCATACGTGTATCACCCGGACAAATCGGATGCATCCCGATTGAAGCGAGAACATACCATGCAGACATCTGCCCTACATCTTCATTGCCGACCAGCCCTTTCACACCATTCTTATAAGCTTTACGGCAAATGTAATTCGACCAATACTGAGTTTTCCAGGGTTCACCCAGACGGTTATACAGGAAAGGCACATGATGCACAGGCTCATTCGCGTGATTGTAAAACTGGTTCCAGAGAAAATCGGAAGGTGTATTGTCAAACATATAGTCCAAGTCTTGAATCGTCTGCTGTCTTCCACCTTTCAAACGTACCAGTCCATCAACATCGTGAGGAACGAACCATCCCTGCTGGAACGGATTCGATTCTACACAGCCAAATCCTTCCGTCAGCCGTCCGTTTTCCGGCCACTCACGGAATTTGCCTTTTTCATCTTTCGGGCAGAAACTGTTGTGGTCTGCGTCGTAAATGTTTTTATACGACAAAGCCAGTTCCCGGTATTTCCGCTCTTCCTCCGTCTTTCCCAATGCCTTTGCAAATTCGGCCATGCACCATTCCGTATATGCATATTCCAGCGTTTCAGATACGGAGTTGGGCACATATCCGTGGGGCGCATTGCCAAATCTCTTTGAGGTCTGGTCCGCAAGGCGCCAGGCCTTCTCGACGTCATAGTCCCGTATCCCTTTCTTGTAAGCATCGACTAAGACAGAGATAGCAGGATTTCCTATCATGCATCCGCTGTATGCATTCAGAAACTCCCATCTTTCCAAGTAATTCTGACCGCTTTCCTCGGCCAGCGAAATCAAAGAGTTAAGAATGTCATTAATCACGTTCGGGCGGATAATCGTCAGCAAGGGCATCTGACTGCGGAAAACATCCCATCCACTGAATATCGTACGCTTGTTGAACGACTTGGTTTCATGGATTTTTTTATCACCTCCCACATACCGGCCGTCTACATCCGAGTACAGACGCGGATCAAGCATGGTACGATATAAGGCCGTATAGAAAATCGTCTTGCTGTCTTCATCGTCGGTTTCTACGGTAATCTTGGACAAAGCTTTCTCCCATTTATCCTGATTTTCTTCCAACGTCTGCTTAAAACTCCAGTGAGGAATCTCTTTTTCCAAGTTTTTCCTTGCTCCGTCTTCGCTGACAAAAGAGATACCTGCCTTCAGCAAAACCTCCTCCTGATTCCGCGTTTCAAATTCGGTAAAGAAACCGATATGCTTACCGGCATACTGCCTGACATTCCGGTGAATCTCCGCCTTTGACGTCAATTTCTGAAAGGCATCCGACTCTACGAACTCCCGCTTGCGGGACTGTCCTTCCGGAATGGAAACAGACCAGACTCCATAATCTTTGAAGGGCTTGGAGAATTGTGCATAAAAATAAACGGTGTAATCACCTTTTCCACTTCCATTGCCCCAGCCACCGCCGTCGGGAGTACAGACCATTTTCCCGGTAATTGTACGGTCATCGACAACACGTACTTCCTGCCAGGTTGAAGTTCCCCCTACACGGCGGGCAAGATCAATCTGTATTCTTGCCTGTTTATGCGCCGGATAAGTAAATTTCAGGAAGCCACAATGCTGAGCCACGGTAGCTTCCGCCTTAATCTGATAATCGGTTAAAAATACGCGGTAATATCCGGCCTCGGCATATTCGCTTTTCTTGTCATATCTTGACCTGTATCCGGCATCAGGATTGTCCAGACGACCGGAATTGGTATACAATTTGCCGGTGGTTGGCATAACCAGGAAATTACCCAAATCACCATACCACCCTATCCCGCTCATTTGGGTAAAGGCAAAGCCTTCGATACTTCGATGCTCATCACTGTAACCGGAACCGTTATCTCCACCGGTTATCGTGTTAGGGCTTACCTGTACGATGCCAAACGGAGAAGTGGCTCCCGGTATTGTTTTACCCAAGCCGTGGTAAGCTCCGGCATCTTTCACATTTGTACTGGCTCCGATAAACGGATTGACATATTCCACCTTACGTTTTTTCGCCGTTTCGCCCCACGATGCCAGCGAGAACAGAAAAAACAATATTATAAATGACCGTAGTTTCATGACTAGAATACTTTCAGTGAGTATTATTTACAGACCTTTATCATCATAGCTCACATAATTTCCCACACCGTTTTCGTTGAAAGCGGCTATCGAGAAATAATATTTCCGGTTGGCTTCCAGGCTATTCAAATCCAAAGAAGTAGAATCGTTTGTAACCTGATAGCTGTGATACAGCTTATCCTGTGATATGCCATAACGAATCATATAGCCATCGGCATCGGCAACAGGTGTCCAGTTGAGCTTACATTTGCACGGGTCGTCAGCATTGCGTTCCACGCGCAACTCCTGTATTGCTTCGGGTCTCGGGCCGTATCCTTTTCCGAAAACACGGATTTCGCGCAACGAGACATTATCAGAAACCGTATAGGCCTTATTCTCCCATTTAATGTAACGGGCATCGAACGGAGTTTCAAACTCGATGTAGTCGTGCGGGGTATCTGTTTTCTTCGCACTCTTATCTGCTATCACATACCAGTCCTTGCCATCTCTGGAGGCCCAAAGCACGTAGCTCTGATATACATCCGGTGCCAGTCCTTTCTGCGTAGCCCCATATTCGTCGTAGTTCACCTGAATGGCATTGACCCGGCAGAGTTTCTTCAGGTCTATATCTACCCACTCATTCTGAGCCGACTGCGCTACCCAAGCCGTACGCGCGTCTTCATCGACCAGATTGCCTATAGGAAAATCTTCCTTCACCGATGAGGCTACGACAGGCTTGTGGTAAGACAGCAACATCCATTCGGGATTGGATACTCCTTTTTTACCCGAAGGCAGGAACATCGGATAATCCCCGAAAGACGTATCGGTATACATGTAACCCTCACCGTCAAAATAGGTAGGGAAAAACGACAGTCTGCGCTCGAACATGTGCCGTACGGAAATGGAGTTCGTTGCAGCTTTCCAATACGTTTCACCTACCTGAAAAATACAGCCGTGTCCGGCCCCACCGATAAAGCCACCGGGCTTATACGAAACCGGATTGTTGGCCGCATAAACAAACGGTCCGGCCGGTGAATTAGAAACATACACGCCATCGGCATACGTCTTCCACTCGGTACCCGGAGCCGCATATTGCAGATAATACTTGCCTTTATGCTCGGTCATCCAGGCTCCTTCTATGTAAGGACGCCGTGTAAGCTCATTATGTTCACCGGGACGCTCCCAGCCATGTACCTTGATATTGCTGTCCAGACAAGGGACAGGTTTTCCTTCTTCTTCCAGTGTTTTCAAATTCAGGACGGACATATAAATCGGGTCGGAAGGAGATGAACCATGATAGACATAGAGCTTGTCGCCCTCTACATAAAAAGCAGGGTCCCAGTCCGAAGGCACCTCTTTTACCTTCTCCCATTGTCCCAGCTCCGGCTTGTCCGAACGATAGAGCATGGCATTGCCACGGGTAGAGCCTGCGTAATATACATAGCCGTCGTGCACAAAAAGTCCCGGTGCATAGTCTTCAATGGGCAAAACGGAATCCGGAATGACCACATGCGTCCACGAGTTGAAATCCGAAGAATACCAGTATCCGGAAGACTTGGAGGCAAAAAGGTAATACAAATCCTTAAACTGAATCACCACCGGATCTGCGGCCTCGCGGATACCCTCTCCGCCGTCAATCTTCATGAAACGGTAATTCAAGTTCAACGGATTACAAAAGGTAGTAGGATGTTCGTTGATTTTCGTCTGAATAGGTTCCTGTGTATTGCAAGAACATAGCAGCAGGATTGCTCCTGCTGCCCAGTTAAGTTTATTGTATGCTTTCATAACCTTATGTCCTTTTTAATGGATTTGGAATGCATCTCCCTGGATGTGCAACGGATAAGCAACCCCTTCCGACTTGCCCGGCTGACCGCCACCGATGTAGACTTCTGCCTTTCCGGCTCTTTCCCTCAAAAGTCCGTCGGCAGTCACCAGTGCCAGTTCCTCGGGCGAAAGCATAAAGGTAACGGTCTTTGTTTCACCCTTCTTCAGAGACACACGCTGGAAGCCTTTCAGGGCGCAAAGCGGCATGCGTTCGGTCTGCTTCTGTTTGGAATGTGAAATGTAAAGCTGTACCACCTCATCACCGTCTTTGCTTCCGGTATTGGTTACTTTTACCTGGTAAGCCAGTGATTTTCCAGTAGTCACAACCGTGTCTGCCGGACATGCTTCGTATTTAAACGTAGTATAGCTCAATCCGTAACCGAAAGGATAACGCACTTCTCCGCGGAAATAACGGTATGTACGGTTCGACATCGAATAGTCTTCCAAAGCCGGCAAATCATTGTCGCTCTTGTAAGTCGTCAGCGGCATACGTCCGGAAGGATTATACGTACCGAATAAAATATCAGTAATGGCATCACCGGCCGACTGTCCGCCGTACCATGCCTGAAGAATGGCATCGGCATGCTGGCTTTCCCATTCAAAGCTCATTACAGAACCCGACATGTTGACAATCACCAGCGGACGGCCAGTCTTTTCCAGTTCCTTCATCAAATCAATCTGCACCTGCGGCAGTTGCAGTGTGGTGCGGTCGCCACTGGCAAAACCTGCATAGCCACCCGCACCGGCATCACCGGCCTCGCCTTCGTAATTGGCATTGATACCCGAAACAAAGACAATTACATCCGCTTGCTGAGCACGGCGGGCAATTTCGGCAAACGAAGGACCCTCTTCCAGCTTCTTGACATGGTCTACACCTTTCATATAATCTATCTCCACCTTGCCTTTCAGTTTCTTTTCCATACTCTTCAGCGGTGTGATGATTTCGCTGGGTGTACCGTAATAGTTTGCCAGCAATGTCTGTGCATCGTCAGCATTCGGACCAATCAGTGCAATACGCTTGATTTTCTTTATATCGAGCGGCAAGATATGATTCTCGTTTTTCAGCAGCACCATCGACTTGCAAGCCATTTCGAAAGCCTGTTTCTTATGTGCATCGCACTCAATCACCTCTCTTCCGATAGAGAAATACGGGTTCCGGCTCATGTCCTCACCATCGAAAAGGCCAATCTTGAACAAAATGGTAAATAATCTTTTCAAAGAAACATCGATGTTCTTTTCAGAAAGGTAGCCTTTGTTCACTCCTTGCTCCAGCAAGCGGTACAAATCACCGCATTCCAAGTCCGTACCGTTCAGCACCGCATCGCTTACGGCTTCGATGTCACTGGCATGCGTTTTATGGTTATGCGCAAAATCATTGATGGCCCCACAGTCGGATGTAACGTATCCGTCGAATTTCCACTGATTGCGCAAGATGTCCTGCAAAAGTTCGTTGTGGCCGCAGCAAGGCTGTCCGTCCAGGCGGTTGTAGGCACACATCACCCCATGTACTTTGGCTTTCACCACCAGTTCGCGGAAAGCCGGCAGATACGTATCCCACAAGTCGTACGTATCTACCTGCGCATTGAACGAATGGCGGTTATATTCCGGTCCGCTGTGCACGGCATAATGCTTGGCGCAGGCCACAGCCTTCAGGTAGTCGGGATTATCTCCTTCCAGTCCGCGCACCATGGCATATCCCATCTTGGAGGTCAGGTACGGGTCTTCCCCGTAAGTTTCCTGGCCGCGTCCCCAGCGAGGGTCTCTGAAAATATTCACATTGGGAGTCCAGTAAGTCAGTCCTCTGTAGATGCTGCCGGTTTTCTTCTGGCGCAAGTCTTCATTAAACAAGGCACGTCCCTCCTCGGAAATCATACCTGCCGCCTTTTGCAAGGCATCCGTATCGAATGTGGCCGCCATACCGATGGCTTGCGGGAAGACCGTCACCTTTTCGGAAGTACGGGCCACACCGTGCAAGGCTTCGTTCCACCAGTTATAGGCAGGTACCCCCAAACGCTCTATGGCCGGTGACTGGTGTTTCATCATCTGCACTTTTTCCTGAAGTGTCAGACGCGAAATCAAATCCTCAACACGTTCTTCTACCGGTAAGGCCGGATTCTGAAATGGGAAATCATAGTCCTTGGCTTCCACAGCATGCATGCTGCAAAAGAGGAAGAATCCTAAAGTGATAATTTTGTTTTTCATATACTGTATTTATAAGATAATTTTACCAAATCTTTTTTAATGTCTGATTTTGTAAGTCACAGTTTTGCCAGCTTTTACCTTAACCTTTTCGTTCCAGGTCAAAAAGGCATTATCCCCCAAAGGTCTTGCTGCCTGTCCGGCATTTTCGGCCAATACGGTCACCACGGCATCATACGCTGTCGGGTTTGTCACTTTAAGCACCGTTTCACGCTTGTCTTGTTTCACAATTTCGGCTACTACATGGTCGAACACATAGACCTGCTGCAAATCGGTCCGTACATATATGCCTGGAATCTCCATGGCCATCATGGCTCCATTGGTTTCATTCCATCCGGTCTTTCCACCGTCACCCCGTGAGCCCCTGCTATCGGCATCACAATACGTCAGACGTTCCGTAATCTTGCCATTCGGCTGTACTCCCTCGGCATGGGCATGTATCACATCGCGCAACAAGTCGGCATACAACTTATCTCCCGTAGCACGATATATCTTGAACAAGGCATCGCCCGACTGCGTACAGAATCCTGGAGCTCCGTGCTTGTTCTGCGTACTGGCCCATACAGCTCCGGTAAGGTTGGCACCCAGTTTTGCCAACGGTGTACTTTCCGGCAAACGGTAAAAGAATGATACCGTCCACGTAGCGCACAGGTTGGCCAGATCCTTGGCTTGCTTCAGGTATACCGCCTCACCGGTCGTCTCATACAAGGTAATCAGCGAAGTAGTCAGTGCAATCGATGTTTCCGAGTCGGCGTTCTGCAGAATATCACCGCAACCGCCCGAAGTAAATCCGGTCAGGGCAAAACCTGCATAATAATCTGCGGCTGCCTCACGAGCCACCTGCAAATATTCCGGACACTCGAAATAACGGGACGCCAAAGCCAAACCGGCTACTGCCATGGCTCCTCCTGTCGTGTTATAAACAGCAATGTCGCCCGATTCCACATCGATGTAATTACCCCACGTATGATGTTTTTTCCATGTATTGACAAAGGCATCAGCCAACAGCCGGACCTGTTCTTTCCACATCGGACGGATTACAGCTTGCTTTCCTTGTGACTCCAGCAGCATGAACTGCTTCACCATCCAATACAGGATATCGGCATTCTTACGTGTCAACCCGATTCCTTTTTGCTGAGCAGCAGCATCCCGGTACAGCACGTTGCCATCAGAGCCTAGCACATCGTAATAATATCCGCTTTTTCCTTTTGCACGCGGCAAGGCAAAATCGAAGGTATTTACCACTCTGCGCTCGTGCTCGGCATCACCCAGGCCCAGCATGGGATACGTATTCATCAAGCCACCAATCCATCCATACGACATCCAGTCGGCATTCTCAGGACAGTAAAACTCCCACTGACCACCTGTATAATAGCGTTCGTCAATATTTTTCACCATCCGGGCAAGCACCTCACTCATCGGCATCAGATTACGCGGCTCCGCACATTGGATGTGTGTCTTGCGGTATTGCATAAACTTATCGAGCAAAGCAGGAACATCTTTACAAAGGAAATCAATCTTTGTAACACTGACAACGATTTTGTCTCCTTTTTTCACAGACACTCCCCGGTCAGGGCTCTTGCTGAAACCAATAAACTCCGGTTTCTTTTCACGTACTCCCGGTGCACTGATTACGAAAGACGCTTCCGAACGGTCGCGACTTTCCTCTACAATCAGTCCATGGTCCAGCACCTGGCCGTTCCAGTCGATTCCCTGATCTGTCAGCAGAATAGTCCCCTTGTCCTGTGCCCTGTTCAGATACACCATAGCAGGTGTAGTGGTGTTGTTCACCAGCACCTCCAATCGGGATGCAGCACCAAACTCGGGCGACAACTGAGGAATCGGGTTAGAGGTCAGCGCCAAATCTTTCCGATAATAATCTGTCTTATCCAGTCCGGTCGCATAATTACGATTGACAATACGCTGGCGGTTTCCGTTATACACGGATGCAGGAATCATCACATAATTATCACTGCTCCATCCCGGTTCATCAAAAGCTACAGCCACTCCGGCATTCTCCATATCCCGCTGCGCCGTAAAAGTAAAGGTGTATACCGTGCTGCCATCCCGCTCGGTAACCTGCCGGTCTGCCTGCCAGGCGCTGCCCGCAGTAGTACAATTTACCAGTTTGGAATCCTGATAAGTACATTCCAGCAAACGACAGGACGACTTTGCCTCACGGATAGCGGGCAACCAACTCTGGGCTTCACACAGCAAGCCGGTGAATAACAAACCGGCCAAAAATCCTATTTTTTTCATAAATTCTTTTTTCAATTAACTGTTTACGAAATAATTATTCCTCTATCAGGAACCAAGCGGTACCTTGAGCCTTTACCGATACCGGCAACGATAAATTGCCGTCCTTATCCAATGTCATTGTCTTTCTTTCGCCCGAAGCTGACAACACTGTCACCTTCTGTTGCAAACCTGTATAGTACAACGGTAAGCGCATCTCTTTCGTTATATCACGGTCTGTCGGATTAAAGACAACCACCATCCCCCGATGCTTGATAAAAGGATTGACATGCAGCATACAGTCCAAATCCCGGCCGGTAGGTCGCCCTACATGGATAATTTCCGAGGTCAGGATATCCCGATACTGCTTGAACCAGTCGATCCATTTCTTCACCATCTGTTTTGTTTCCGGTGTATCGTACAGTCGTTTTCCACGGATAGTCAGTTTACATCCGCTGGCCAGATACTGGATAAGCTGCTGTTCGTACCGGTCCAGATTCTCGCAAAGCGGCTCCAGTCCGACACGAGGGTCATTCGTATAAAAACCTACCAGCTGCAGCGTCATCCAGCCCATCGGTGGAATCTTGTGCCAAGTTCCGTCGTAGATATACTGTCTTCCCAAAAGCAATTGCTGCTGAGGAGTCAGATTGGCACTGGCTTCACGATATCCCATGCCTGTCGCACATTGCCCGTTCAAAAAATACCAGTCCGGAATAGGAATGTACATGCCTCTGCGCTGCAATTCATGGATGACCTCAACCTGTGTCTTCCACTGCTCCCACTGAGAGTCGGCAAGTCCGCGATGATGCGGATGTTTATCCGATGCACAAGGGTCGCCGTGATAAGGACCATCCATGTTATAAGTCATGAATCCTGTCCGGTCAAAAAATTCCCACATTTTCGGATAATAAGTATCTTTCCATGCACTGGCTATACACACACTCTGACCAAACAAGCTGCCGGGCTTGCCCGTTTCGGGATGAATACAGTCTACCTCCTTGCCACGGCCCCTTGAAGCGACCTGCAATTCATAACCTCCCATCACAATGCCCCGTTCTCTGGCATAAGTCGCAATTTTCCTCCAGTGCTGCACGTATGCCGAATCCAGATTATCGTGACTGATACCCGGCCATGCCATAATATCCAGCTGTTCCAGTCCTAGCTCGGCCATCTGGTCTATAAAATGCTTGAGTTCCGTTTCGTCATGCGATGTAATACCTCCACTAATCAGTGACTCGGTTACTTGAGGAGCCAGTTTTTTATACATGCGGCGATGCGCCAGCGCCTGTCTTTCTCTGTCGTCACTGTCGTGCAGCAATTCGAATGTCACATACGATTTGAAAGGAGCATCCGCCGTAAGTTCCACATCGGGCCCCATGGGCAATGTACTAACCAGCAGATTGTGATGAGGGAATCCCAGAAACTTGTCCTCAGCCTGATTATGGCTGGCCCAGGTATTGTATTCCTCGTCCACACGCCATTTGGTTGTAGACTCACCGACATGGTACTTCTTCGGAACTCCATTATAATGCATCAGTGCGCTTCCCTGCAAATCGGCATTGACCAGTGCAAACGAGAAATCGCTTTCCACATGTATCCGGTCAATCTGATCCTGATTCATAGCCAGGACTTCCGTCTCAATCTCATTCAAGACGACTGACTTCTCTCCTCCGTTCACCACTTCTACCCACTTGGCCATTACCGGCAAGCCCTGATAGATTTCGTAATTCACCTTGACCACAATATCTTTTACAGCAGGCATCTGCGCGGTAGGCTTATACGTCATTATGACCCGCATACCTTTGGCAGGCCAGTCGGTAGCCACAGCATTGAACTTCTGTTTCCACGGATACCGTTTAACAGGTGTAGCCGTCTCCACATCCGTCAGTGTAAATGCCTGCGAAGAAGCCTCCAGCATCGGATACCACGACTCCAGCAGATAGGAATACTCCGGCTGTTTCTTCAGTCCACCTACCTCATACCAGACGCTATCTATCTTGATGCGAGCCTCCGGCTTCACAGCACGCAGGTATTCTGCCTCGTCCGATAAATTCCTGTATCCAACACAAGCCAGGTTATCTCCGGCATAAAACGTTCTCGAAACCAGTCCGTTGGTAATGCGAAACATAACCGACTCCGTATCTTCCGAATCCAGTACCTGAAGACTGCACTTGTCGTCTACCGCACGAATCAACCAGTCGTCCGACTGTCTTTCTTCGGCCAGTGTACGTACAAGAACCTTACCTTCTCCCGGTCGTCTGATACTGGATACCAATTCCTTTTTCTTCTCATTGCGGACACGGTCCTGCTTTTTCAGTTCCTTATAGTCCAACAAGAAATCGGAAGATGAATCAAACTCACCGGCCTGGAAAGTACTGTATCGCATTTCATAAATCTCGCCATAAAAAGATTCCTGTCCCTGTGCAGATACGGCCAGTGAAAAGTTTTCGGCCAATTTATCAGTAGGCGTAAAAGAGGCATGCTGCTTTCCGTTTACCCAAACAGAACCTTTGCCGTCCTCCACGACAAAAGCCAGATGTGTCCACACATCCTGTGCGACCTCACCCATCTCCACAGTGCCCTTACCGCCGGATATTAAAATCCAGCGGTCATCTTTCTGTGCAATCAAGTATCCGTTCTTTCCATCTCCATGAGCCAGCACCACCTGCAGCTTTCCGGCAGTATCCCTGCTGCGTGCTTTTACCCATACTTCCATAACTTGATTGGCTTTGGCTTCACCAAGCGCATGCTCCAAACGGTATCCGTCATTTTTTCCATTGAACAAGATACCACCTTCGCCCTTCATTTTCTTGTCGCCCGGTGCATCGGCATAAAACACCGGCTTTCCTACGGCTGTCAGCATTTCCGTCCCCTTTAGCGGTTTCAGCTTTTCGGGGGCAACCGCATAAGTTACATTTCCTGATTTTCCAAAATTATAATGTACTACTGGCTTCACCTTGGCGTTCAGTCCCAGGCAAGTACCCAGCAAAATAGAAGTCCATAGTATCTTTTTCATGGTTCATATTATTATCAGATTAAAATTCGATTTTCAAAGTCATCTGTCCATAAGGCCGGATGGCAAAAGCTCCACGTATTTCCTCACCCGGTATCTCCTCTAAATTACAGATGCGTACCTTGGACGGCTGTCTGGCCGGATAAGTCAGCGTCAGTGTCTCTTCCTTATCGGAAACAGAACGCAGACGGACAATCATCTCATTGTCACGGGCTGTCGATTTCAGGACGGTAGCATATACCCGTTTATTATCAATAGCCAGAACCGGAGACAGTTTCGGGTCTTTGCCTGCCACCACATGCACCAAAGGCTGCGCCTGTTCCAGTCCGAAGCGATTGGAATCGACAATATCAAATTTGCTATGCGGATACATACGGTAACGGAAAGTTACGGGACCTTCCTGCGTAGTCGGGAAATTGGTATGCCAGTGATTATTCATCACCCACGAGTAAATGGTAGAGCTGGATGCCAGTTTTTTCTGCCACGGTCCTTGTCCACCCCAGCCCAAAGCAATGTTGGCCCAACGGTTTCCGTACTCGAACAAGGGAGCATCCAACGAACACCAGGTTACACCATGCGTCTGGTTCGAAACATCCAGCCAGCGCTGCAGCGTCAACCAGTTGCGGTTTCCCTGTTTCCACTGGTCTTTTTCTACTTCCATTACTCCCCATGGAATGTCGACTTTCGTTGTAGACTGAGGAATGTTGAAACCAAAGCCAAAATGGATACCGTCTTTCTCTTCCCAAGGCAACTTGTCTACCGTGTTCGAGATTTCAACCCAAGGAAGTCCGGATACCAGTCTTACCGAACGCGACACACTGCGACATCCTTTGGCTTTTGAGTCCACCCTTAATTCTACTACCAACGGGCCCTTCTCGACAACAGACACTGCGGTTACCGTATCGGCATGCGGCAAATCCTTGTTGGCCGGAAGCCAGGCAAACGAATTGGCACCGCCATCTACCGAAGTATCGATATAGTTGTATGCTTCTCCTTTTCTCTGTACCGAAACTATATTACCGGTTTTCTCATCCAGGCGGACTTGCAGGAACTCATTTTCGAGTGTAGTACCCTGAACAGAGCAGCCTCCTTCCTGAACAGCAGCTCCCTTCATCACTCTGAAATGAGCAGACCCCAAGGCCGGTACATCCTTGGCCAGGAAGACCAGTTCGCCGGTAGACAATCGCTGAGACAAGACAGCATTTCCCTGTCCGTCGACTACACGATCCCCCTTACTGCTTTCTTTAGCCGACAATGTCACGATGCCATCCTGCTTCCAGGTATGCGTATTGAATACTGCAACCCCTCCGTCAGAAGGCCCTTCCTTAGGTCCCAGTCCACCGTCCGATTTATCGGTTGCTGGAGCAAGAGCCTCATCCAGCACCATAATAGAGCGGTCCTCTGCCTCATGAAAGTACGACTGCTTGACTTTCCAGATAGCTTCCTGAAAAAACGGTTCGGAAGGATTTTCGAAACACCATGTATGCTCAGACCCCAAAATGATGTATCTCCAAGCCTCGTCCATCTCCTCCCGAGGAGCCGCATGTCCGTCGGCCAGCATCGACCAGAGTGTTTCGGCCTGCGAAACCCGCTCCTTGGCGTTACGGTTCATGGCAGTCAGACGGGCAGCTGTACCCAGTCCGTCTGTCCAATATTCGGTATAATCACCTTTAACCACCGGCAAGTCTTTTCCATACTTTTCCTCAATCATTGACATGA